>ERZ1066119.44-NODE-44-length-98167-cov-80.387771_pt1 | contig 98167 bp, 74 predicted proteins | sample MGYA00382766_ERZ1066119 | MGnify/ENA primary metagenome ERZ1066119 (study PRJEB33369, sample SAMEA5778349) | biofilm metagenome | biome: Industrial cooling water; feature: Water cooling tower basin; material: Biofilm | place: United Arab Emirates | collected...
TAAAATTGACTCTTTTTTCCCCCCTTCTTAAGGGGGCTTAAAATTGACTCTTTTTTCCCCCCTTCTTAAGGGGGCTTAAAATTGACTCTTTTTCCCCCCCTTATTAAGGGGGGTGAGGGGGGATCTCTTATTGACTATCTGTTGGAATATCAAGATTTAAAGGTATATGAGCATTTCCGTTAACATTCTTCGGCGCCATTACAGGCACTCTAGGATAAATTGGTTGGGTGCTTGTGCTACCATTTTGCTTGGTGCTGGTTTGGTTCCATAAAATCATGGATAGTAAACCGTCAACTAAACCATTGGCACCACCACTGTTACTACCAACTAATATATCGGGTATTAAACGGACGTTACTTTCACCCACTATTTGCATCATTTGCATTGCGGTGTAACCATTTTCGCCTAGTGCTTCTACACCTGCACGGTATGTTTCTGCTTTCGCGTTACCTGTGGCACGGATACCTTCAGCTTCAGCTATGGCTTTTAGTTTAATCGATTCCGCTTCACCAGTCGCTTCTTGAATTCTGGCATTAGCTTTTAATTGAGCAATTTTAACTCCTTCTTCAGATGTAACTAATGAGTCTTGAATATCTGCTAATGATGTTTCTCTTACCAACATCTGACGCTGAGTTTGCGCCATTTGTTGAACTTCGTAGGTTTTACGTTGTTCTTCAGCAATTTTTCGGTCGGTAAGTGTATGCATTAACTCTGGTGGTGGAGTAATTAAACCTATCAAAGAGTCTACTGCTTGAACATCATACGCACGTAAAGCTGATTTGACGTATTCTGATGCTTCGACTTGACGCTCGCTCCGGGCAATTAAAAAATCTAAAATTGTATACTCTTGAGCGGAGTTACGGAAATAGTTTCCAACTATTGGACGTAGTACTTGGTCAATGACGTTTTGCATTGAACCTAAGCGGGATATGACTTTGGGTGCATCACTGGCGCCGATATGAATAATTTGGAATATTTCTAAATCAAAGGTAAAACCATCAAACGATAATAGTTTCAACGCTGTGAGTTTACTATCATAGCCGTGTTGACCCATGATTCTATCGGTAAAGTTTAAGACGATATTAGTCGTTGGCACTAACTCGACTTTCATTACTTTAGTATTTAAAGGATGTTTACCAGGATATAACGGCTCTACCCATACACCTTTATGTCCTTGGTTCACCAACTGACCATGAGTAAACGAGGCGCCACTAACATCTTCTTGTTCTTTACCTACGAAAGAAATAACCACTCCCACATAACCGATAGGTATTTCGGTCATTGGTACTTGTTCAACGTTTACAAGCCAGGGGTTAAGATTCCACGAACCCGATAATAATACCTGCTCTTGCAAACCCCTTTGTCCACCACCATCTAGAAACCTCTGACCGTTTTGAAAGTTATCGTGTCCAGGAATTGTATGTCCGGCTATCTCTCCTGTCCGAATAGGTGAACCATCTAAAGTTGTAACAATCCCAACTTTTTCTGGCTCTATCTGATATATACGTAACTGCTCCGCGCGCATCTCATGCTGATTAGCATTACTTGCCGTAATTACTTTAAACAAAGCAGTATTTATACGGTAAGTACCTGCAGTTAAAAAACCGATTTGTCGTCCTTTTTCTCCACCGTTCAGCAAAAACTTACGCGCGTCTTGAAAGTTATCGGAATCAACTATTTTACCCAAGATTCTCTCAGGTGGTACTTGTGAACCATCAGCAGCGACTATGAGGGCAATTTCACCTTGCGGCACCATTACTACAGCTTCTTTTTTCACAGAAAATTGCCAAGGGAAATAACCCCAATGCCAACCAGGCGCCAGAGTATCTGCCTGCAAACCAGCTTCACCATTAAGAGCAATTAACCGACCAGGGGGAAGTCCTTTTCCAGAAACAGCGAATTTTTTAACAACAATTCCAACTTCGCGTTCACCAATCACTACCAGTCCGCCAAAGAACAACGGCACAAAAATAACCAAACCGCCAACTACAGCAATAGGAATTAAACCCCAACCAAGACTCATTTGCAACTGGCTAGTTTTAAGTGTTTTTACTGTTAAAACTTGATTTTCGGTCGCAGGCGCCGTTACATTTGTCGTTACCGACTTAGTAACATTACCAACGTTATTATATTCGACTTGATTAACCGATTTATTAACTTGATTAACTTGGGCGCCAGCAACACTAACGCTACCAGCAACTGCCAAAGAAGCCGCAACCGATGCAACGAAACTAAGTATTTTACTTGACTTACGCTTACGACTAATGCTTTGTAAGGTTCTCATAGATTTTGCCCTCTGGGCAATAAGTATCTTACCTATTACTTCCCGTCCACCCAGGTGAGTTTCTGCATTCGTTACAAAACTTAACATTCTGACTTAAGAGCCGAAAAATGCGAATAATCGCTTAAATCTTCCTTATTCTTTCCTTTAAGTGCATTTACTGAACACAAGAGAATAAAACAATGCCATATTGTGTAAAGACACTATAAATGCAAAATAAAGTATAAACATATACAAATTTTGTATATGTCTAACCTAATATAAAGCATTTATCCGTTACATCCCTTCGGGTTCGCCACTTTGGCGGGACGGAAGCCGACACCCTTCGGGTTCGCCAGTTTGGCGGGACGGAAGCCGACACCGCCAACTGGACTCACCGCCAAGTGGTCTCACCGTTAAATCCGTTGCCAATTTTTATACAGCACTACCATGACGCAGATTTTCGGGGACTTCATAGAAAAACCACAGACTAAAAAAAAATTAATGTTGGAGTTTCTGCTTGATTCAATATCGGTGCAGGAATTTTGGCGAAATAATGATTACGTAGCAAATTTTATTGCTGACTTTTTGACGACCCTTATTACTAAAAACGGTTCCGAAGTCAGTGATTTAAAACGTCACGCAGAAATTAAAAGTGCCACTAGCTATATTGCTAATGAACTTTTAGAAAATGCCGTCAAGTACTCACATCAAGCTTCGCAAATACCTATTAAAATCAAATTATATTCTAACAAAGGTAAAACTCAGTTCTTTATTACAAATAGCTTGAGTCACCTGCGGTCGGCAAATCTTCAGGGCATTATTTATCAACTATCAAATAATAACCATGAAGAGTTATATTTAAATCAGTTAGAAAAGAATATTGATGATGAATATAGTTTTAAGTCTGGGCTAGGTTTTTTAAGCATGATCAATGACTATTCGGCAAAGCTTGCTTGGAAGTTTGAGCCAGTCCCTGATAAACCAGCAATTATGATTGTGACGACAATGGTTGAATTTACTATGTAAGGTAAAAATTATTTAAACTAAGTAAGATAGATATGAAAGAGATATTTGGATATTACGTTGACAAACCACTTAATAACGACCAATTAACGGTCAAATTCTCACCGTCTTCTATTTCGATAAAAGACCGCTGGAAAAATAATGGGCTATCCGCAGATTTTATGGCGGATTATTTGACTACTTTTTTCCCTAAAGATGATAGCGATGTTGGCGCCCAAAAGCAAGTTGAAATTAAAAGTACTGCAAGCTATATTGCAAATGAGTTATTAGAAAACTCCATGAAGTACTGTGATTACAGCGTGCGATTACCTATTACAATTCAGCTTCAACTCGATGCTGACCAAATTAGATTTTTTGTCACTAACAGCATAAATAAAGACTCTATCGAAGGATTTAAAAATTTTATTGAAGAGTTAGTAGTTGCTGACCCACAGGAACTATATTTTAATCAGTTAGAAAAAAATGCCGAAAATCCAGATAATACAGCTTCTGGTTTAGGTTTACTGAGCATGATTAATGATTATTCAGCAATGCTGGGTTGGAAATTTGAAATTATTCAGGAAAAACCAGAAATACTTGCTGTAACTACAATGGTACAAGTAAGTATCTAGATTTACATACGATTTTTTTGATTTTTAATCATTTATTTATTGCACGAATCAAAACTATGGAAATTTTAGGCGATAACTATAAAGTTTGCTACGAAACTACTTCTGCAACCATTAACTTTCATGGTAGTTTACGTTTGAATGGAATGGAAGAATATGCACCCATTCTTAAATTATTAAATGATGTAGTTGATAGCAACCCAGCACGAATTACGCTCAACTTAATGCATCTCGATTTTTTGAACAGTTCCGGTATTACCATGCTATCTAAGTTTGTGATTGGAATGCGAACCAACAAAAGTATGCATATGATGATTCTTGGCGCCAATTCAATTCCTTGGCAAAGTAAGTTACTCAAAAACTTACAAAAATTAATGCCAAATTTAAATTTGAAAATGGTTTAGTTAAGATTATTTTAATATTTATATCAGGTTGCAGGTGCATAATTATGTTGAAGATTCAGGGTGACAACTACCATGTGTGGTACGAAGAAACAAATAAAACAGTTCATTTTGAGGGGACATTAAGGTTAAGAACAGTAGCAGAGTATTCTCCAATCATACAGTTACTTAGTAACGTTGTGAATAACCCAACAAATCTAGTTGACTTAAATTTTAAAAGTTTATATGCTCTAAATAGTTCTGGAATTAGTATGCTTTCCAAATTTGTTATAGATATAAGAGATAAATCGAAATTGCAAGTAATCATTAAAGCGTCAAATAACATAAATTGGCAACCAAAAGCATTAAAAAATTTACAAAGATTAATGCCAAATTTAATATTAAAATATGAATAAAGTTTTCAACATATGAAACAACTACAAAAAGTATTTCGTCCGGCGATTACTTTAATGAATCGCCTTAAGTATCCACAGAAATTTACTTTAATTAGTAGCATTTTTGTATTGCCGTTAAGTTTGGTAATGTATTTACTAATTTCAGAAATACAATCACGAAATGATTTTGCAGAAAAGGAAAAAATTGGTAACACTTACCTACGTCCTTTGCGTCAGCTATGGTCAGATGTTTCACTTGCACAAATTACTAACAACGACCAAGCAAAACAAAATGAGTTAAAAGAACTTAAAGCAAGAATTAATAATCAGATGCAGTCATTAGAGGATGTTGATAAAAAATATGGCAATATCTTACTAACGACTACTAAATTTAGCTCAATAAAAGAAAAATGGCGCCAAATAGAAAATCAAAGTAATGATAACATAGAAGAGAAAAATCAAACATACAATACGCTACGACAAGAAATCGATGAGTTAAGGAACAAAGTTGGAGACCAATCTAACTTAATTCTTGACCCTGACATAGATAGTTACTATTTAATGGATGCAACTTTGTTAAAGCTGCCCGAAATGCAGTATATTTTAACAGACATTCAGCTTATAACTCAAAAAAGTATCCTAACTAAACAAGATACGGTTGAATCACGTATCAAGTTAATAAAATACTTAGCAAAACTCGAAGGATATAATAGCGAGTTAAAGAAAAACATGCAGAATGCATTTAAATTTAATCCTGCTGGAAATACACGTCCAAAGCTTGAAAAGTTTTTAAATGAATATACTAATAAAATTGACTTACTTATTGATACAACAATACCTTTAACTGAAAATAGTAGTACTTTAAGTAGCCAAGTATTTTACACAGCGGCAGCAGATAACTTAAAACTAAGCTATATTCTTTGGGATAAAGCAATTGTTGAATTAGATGTGCTTTTGCAAAACCGTATTAATGGTTTTGTACAGAGGCAGTTATTACTATGCGCCTTTGTCTCAATCATTTTAATATTAGTATTGTATTTATACATTGCGTTTTATCTAGGTGTAAGACAAACAGTATCTAGCTTGAGTGCAGCATCAAAACAAATGATTAATGGAACTGTCACCGAAAGCATTATCTTAGAAAACCGCGATGAATTAGCAGAAGTTGTCAAGTCATTTAACGATATCGCACTTGCTTTAGTTAAAGCCAACAAAGAAGTCAACCTTTTGAACCAATGCCTAACCGATGAAAATATTCGTATGGGCGCCGAATTAGAGGTAACTAGTAAACTTCAAAAAATGATTTTACCACCAAAGCACGAACTGGAACAGATACCAGATTTAGAAATAGCTGGGTTCATGCTTTCTGCTACCGAAGTAGGTGGTGACTACTATGATGTAATTTACCACAACGGCAAAGTAAAAATTGGAATTGGTGACGTTACCGGACATGGACTAGAAAGTGGTGTGTTAATGATAATGGTTCAGACGGCAGTACGTACCTTATTAGAACATAACGAAACCGACCCCAAAAAATTCCTCGATACTCTCAACCGCACTATTTACCAAAACGTGCAGCGAATGAACTCAGATAAAAACATGACGCTGTGCTTACTCGACTACGAAAATGGTAAAGTTCGAGTATCAGGACAACATGAAGAAATGCTCGTTGTTCGACGTGGTGGTTTAGTACAAAGAGTCGATACAGTTGATTTAGGTTTTCCAATTGGTTTAGAAGAAGAAATTTCTGATTTTATTGGTTATGCAGATATTCAACTATATCCAAATGATGTTGTAGTTCTTTATACAGATGGTGTTACCGAAGCTGAAAATCCTGAAGGGGAGTTATATGGCATTGCGCGTTTAACAGAAATAATCAAAGAAAACTGGCAACATTCAGCTCATGACATTAAACAATCTATAGTTGATGACCTATATGAATATATGGGACAAGGAAAACTTTTAGATGATATTACTCTAGTAGTTTTGAAACGCAAACAATCGGAATCATCAAACAAATTAATAAAAGATGATGTAGATCAAAATTTAGAACCTGAAACATCGGCAAAGCTAACACATACGTTGGTATAAAAGTATTTAAACGTCTGTAAATAGTTGTGAAGTTGGTGGAGATTACTATGATGTAATTTACCATAACGGTAAAGTCAAAATAGGTATTGGTGACGTTACCGGACATGTTAAGGTGCAGTCGTCAATAAAAACAGAAATCGAAAAGGTTATTTCTACCAATGAAAAACTTTAAATTAAATTCATCATACTTAACTAAGTTTATAGCCTCAAACTTCATGCTCGTGATTGGAGTTGCTATCATTATTAGCATGATGTTAATTGCTTCTGTTGGTTGGAACGTTTGGAATATGCATAGCGATTTCAAAACAGTTGTTTCAACAGAATTTCAATTACAAAGCTTGAGCGGTAAAATTATTCATCTTGATGAAGTTTTAACAATGTCTGCTCGCGTGGCTGCTAGTACAGGTGATTTACAATGGGAAAAACGTTATAAAAAGTTTGAACCCGAACTAGATGCAGCGATTAAAAAAGTCATTCAAATTGCTCCTGAAGTTCAAGCAGCTAATGCTTCTGAAACTGATGCAGCAAATATTAAATTAGTTCAAATGGAGCAGCAAGCATTTGAATTAGTACGTAAAAACAAATCTCAAGAAGCTCTAAATTTGCTTAATAGTCAAAATTACAACACTCAAAAGCAAATTTATGCAAATGGCATGACTAAAACGACTACTGCATTAAATACTAGGATTCAATCAAACCTTGAATCTTACAGACAGCGTTTATTTTTGTCTAGTTTATTCTGCATTATTAGCTTTCCAATTCTTACATTAGCGTGGCTAGCTGTTTTTGGCTTAGTAAAATGGTATATTACTCAACGTCAGCGTGCAGAGAATGCGCTACATTTTGCGAAAGCTGAACTTGAACAAGTTAACACAACATTAGAAACTAAAGTTGAAGAGCGAACCTTTGAACTTGAAGCAGCAAATGTAAAGATAGTTGGACTTAACGAGTCATTAAACAAAGAGAATGTTCGCATGAAAACAGAGTTGGACTTAACAAGACAAGTTCAACAAACCATTTTACCTAAACAAGAAGAACTAGCACAAATTAAAAACTTAGATATTGTCGGTTTTATGCAACCTGCTACTGAAATTGGTGGTGACTATTATGATATAATCTCCCACGATGGAAAAGTAAAAATTGGCATTGGCGACGTTACTGGACATGGTTTGGAAAGTGGAATGTTAATGCTTATGGTGCAAACCGCAGTACGTACTCTTTTAGAAAATAACGAAACTAATCCCCAAAAGTTTTTAAATACTTTGAATCGAGCGATTTATAATAATGTACAGCGAATGGAGTCTGATAAAAATATGACTCTTTGTTTGTTAGATTATAATAATGGAAAAGTACGAGTTTACGGACAACATGAAGAGGTTATAATCATTCGTAGAGGAGGAATGTTACAACGAATTGATACAACAGATTTAGGATTCGCAATTGGTTTAGAAGAAGAAATTAGCCATCTTGTGGCTTACGCTGATATACAATTATTACCAGATGATGTAATTGTCCTTTATACCGATGGTATTACAGAAGCTGAAGATATAAACGGCGCCTTATACGGATTGAAGCGATTAATACAAGTCATTAAAGAAAATTGGCAACTATGTGCAGAAGAAATTAAACAAGCTATTATTCAAGACTTGTGGGAATTTATCGGCGCCAAACAGCTTTTAGACGATGTAACATTAGTTGTACTGAAACAAAAATAATAACTTTATGTGTCATTCTGAGCGAAGCGAAGAATCTTAAAAGTTTAAATACTTTAATAGATGCTTCACTCCGTTCAGCATGACAATTAAAAAAATTATACCATACCACCAGCAGCTTGAAAACGAGCGCGCGCACGTTTAAAAGCTTGAGTAGCTTGAATTGTTGCCTGTTTATCGTCAGCAGAAACAGAGTTTAGACGAGTTTGAGCTTCGTTAAATGCAGAACGTGCTTCTTCTAAGTTGATTTTATCGCCACGTTCGCCACCATTAACGAGAATCGTAACTTCGTCTTCTTCGACTTCCACAAAACCACCTTGCAAAGCTATAGCTACCCAAGGTTGATTTTTGCTAGGACGCACACGCATTACACCTGTATCTAACGCAGATAAAAGTGGCGCGTGTCCAGTAAGAATACCTAGTTGTCCAGTTGTACTAGGCAAAATTACTTCTTCAGCAGAAGCATCCCAGACTGTTTTATCTGGAGAAAGTACACGAACGGTTAAAGTCATAGATTTTCGTCAATTTTATATTAATGTATGGGCGGGCTTTCATAAACCCACCCTTACGATTAGCCTTTCATTTTCTCAGCTTTCGCTTTGGCTTCGTTGATATCACCAACTAAGTAGAACGCTTGCTCTGGTAAATCATCTAACTCACCAGCAAGAATCTGCTTAAATCCTTTGATGGTATCTTCAAGCTTCACATATTTTCCAGGTGAACCTGTAAATACTTCTGCAACGAAGAAAGGTTGCGATAAGAAACGCTCTATTTTACGAGCGCGCGCTACTGTTAAACGGTCATCTTCAGACAATTCGTCCAAGCCAAGAATCGCGATGATATCTTGTAATTCTTTATACCGTTGTAATGTAGCTTGTACTGCACGCGCTGTATCGTAGTGGTCGCTACCAACGATATCTGGTTGCAACATTGTTGAGGTGGAGCCTAATGGGTCTACTGCTGGGTAGATACCTTTAGATGCTAAACCACGAGACAATACTGTTGTTCCATCTAAGTGAGCAAAGGTGGTTGCAGGCGCCGGGTCGGTTAAGTCATCCGCAGGAACGTATACAGCTTGAATAGAAGTAATAGAACCTTCGGTTGTAGAAGTAATACGTTCTTGGAGGGCGCCAACGTCAGTACCTAAAGTGGGCTGATATCCTACTGCTGAAGGCATACGACCTAGAAGCGCGGATACTTCAGAACCAGCCTGTACGAACCGGAAAATGTTATCGACGAATAACAGTACGTCTTGCTTGTTAACGTCGCGGAAGTATTCAGCCATTGTCAAACCAGACAAACCAACGCGCATCCGGGCACCGGGCGGCTCGTTCATTTGACCGTACACTAGTGCAATTTTAGACTCGTTGAGGTTTTCGTTGTTAATTACACCAGATTCAATCATTTCATTGTAAAGGTCATTGCCTTCGCGGGTACGTTCGCCCACACCAGCAAATACAGACACACCACCATGTTGAGTTGCAATATTATTAATCAACTCCATCATGATTACGGTTTTGCCTACACCTGCACCGCCGAACAGACCAATTTTACCACCACGACGGTAGGGAGTTAAAAGGTCAACCACTTTAATCCCAGTTTCAAACACCGAAGGTTTGGTTTCCAGATCGGTAAGTTTGGGTGCTGGACGGTGAATAGGAAGAGTTTCTGTATTATTGACCGGACCTCTGTTGTCTACAGGTTCGCCCAAAACATTGAAAATCCGTCCTAGGGTTGCTTTACCAACAGGTACGCTAATAGGCGCCCCTTGGTCAACAGCTTCCATTCCACGTACTAGCCCATCAGTCGTACTCATCGACACGGCACGTACTTGTTGGTCGCCCAGCAACTGCTGCACTTCGCAAGTTACGGAAACATCTTGTCCTGCTTCGTTCCTGCCGGTAATTGTCAAAGCGTTGTAGATAGGGGGCATTTTGCCGCTGGGGAACTTTACGTCTACAACAGGACCAATGACTTGGGTAATGTAACCAATGTTAGTTTTTTCTGCAGTCGTTACCATGCTGGGTTGTTGCTATGAAGCTATATTTCAGATAGTGTCAATAGGCTTGAGTTCAAGCGATATCCATCTTTTAGAGTAGCATTGAACGGCCGAGATGCATTGAGATAAATTCATTATTAAATAAAACCGTAAACCAAGCAACTTATGATAAAACCTCAAAAAGTCAATAGGAACATAAAACTCTCGCGGTCGTGTGCCTCGATAACATCGAATACCCAGGCTATTTGTCATAAATGCTACCACATTGTTCATTCACAACCATTATTCAATCACAATGCACAGCATAAGCAAAAAAAATACTCTCACACTCAATTGAGTGCCCAATTGAGTGCCCAATTAAGTGTCAAGAGTACTGCCATGCCATTTCACTTAATTCTTGACTACAGGCGCAATTAATGCTTTTTCGGACGTGAAAGAAATTGGGGGACGTTTATTTTTGCGGTAAAATAATATTTGTAGAATTTTCGGCGCCGCCTGCTCTAGATTTAGTATAGAGATAAGAATTATTTTATCTGGCTTATTGTTTTAGCATCAGCTTATGAACTACGTATCGGCACGGCAATATTTTTATCAAGAGATTCAGCAAGCTGATGAAAATATAGACTTAGCCAAAGCAGCTTTATATATAGCGACTGAAGAGTACCCCGACTTGGACTGTGACGAGTATCTCAACGCATTGGATACAATGGCATTTGAGCTACAGCAACGTTTACCAGACACGCGGTATCCAATGCGAGTAGTTAAATGTATTAACGAATACTTGTACGGTGATTTAGGATTTGCAGGTAACACCGAAAACTATTATGACCCGCGCAACAGCTTTTTGAATGACGTAATCGAGCGGCGCCTGGGAATTCCAATTACATTAGCGCTAGTATATTTAGAAGTCGCGCGTCGTGTAGATTTTCCAATGGTGGGAGTGGGAATGCCGGGACATTTTTTGATACGTCCAGATATTCCTGATATGGACATATATATAGATACTTTCCATGAGGGTGAAATATTATTCCCGCAAGATTGCGAGTTGCGGTTGAGCCAAATTTATCAGCAACCCGTACAGTTACAACCCGAACATCTACCAAGGGTGACAAAAGCTCAGTTTTTGATACGGTTGCTATCGAATTTAAAACATATTTATTTGAACAAGCAGGAATTAGAACTTGCTTTGGCAGCAGTCGAACGAATTTTACTAGTGGCGCCAGATTCAATCATCGATACTCGCGACCGTGGTTTACTATCTTACCAACTCGGACGCTTTACACAAGCAACACAAGATTTAGAAACTTATTTGTACCGTACACCCGACGCACGCGATGCTTCAGTAATTCGGCGCCTACTTTTAAAGTTAAAAGGGTAACTTTGAGTAACAATACTGAATATATTTTATGGCTAGTAGTCTGTGTCATAAGTTTTGGTGTGTAGGCGCCTCTCGTATGGTGGGCACTGCCCACCCTACAACAACCCAAAATTAATGACACAAACCACTAGCTTGAGCAAATGTCTTTCTGCATATAACAACAGTACTTATACGCAAATCAGTAGAACTAACAATCAGTGAATATACGTATACTTACTGATGACAGATATACGCTTAATTAGACAGGATGTGCAAGGGAAATCACATAATTGCTCTCTATTTCCTGCCACATACTCGATATGGCTCACATCCAACTTGGTAATGAAATTGTTACAGCCACAGAAGTTATTCCGCTGTTGGCTGCGTATCAATTACTCCCGCAGTTACAGCGCGAACTAATTATAGATAAAGTTATCGCCGATATAGAATTAACGCCTGAAGAGAAAAATAATACTATTTTCACATTTTATAAAAATAATCAAATCACCACACCTGAGACGCTTAATGGTGTACTTCAACGCTATGCCATGACAGTAGAACAGTTGGAAGTATTAGCCACAAAACAACTACGGGTTGAAAAATTCAAGCAGGCAACCTGGGGAGGAACACTTCAACAAAACTTTCTTCAATTTAAACCCCAGTTGGATAAAGTTGTATATTCCCTGCTGCGTACCCAAGATATGGAAACAGCACAAGAGTTGTACTTTCGTATAAAAGCAGAAGAACAAAGCTTTGCCGACTGCGCGCGGGAGTTTTCACAAGGACAAGAAGCAGCTACTGGAGGTTTAATTGGACCAATACCCTTATCACAACCACATCCAATAATTGCTCAAAAACTTTCCATCTCAACACAAGGGCAGTTATGGACACCTATGAAGCTAGAAAACTGGTACATAATTCTACGTTTAGAGAAACTGATACCAGCGCAGTTAGATGAAGCGACTAGTGCAATGCTACTTAACCATTTGTTTGAAAAATGGCTAGGTGAACAACTCCAACAAAACCCTATTTCCATTCAAGATACACAAAATACATTAAATAGTATTTTAACTATATAACAAAAGAATGATATCAAATTCTACCACTATAATTGACTTTCTAGCTGCGACTCCTCCTTTCGATAGGATGAACATAGCTGATATTGAAGAACTTGCTAAAAAACTTTTACCATTACGTTATCGAATGGGGCAAGCCATAGTTGTCAAAGATAATTTGCCCGCAAAAATAGCTATTCTTTACACTGGACAAGCACGCTTATTGGGATATCCTTTAGATGTTCCAGCACCTGATACATTAGAACGCCTTAAACCTGGTGCTTTGTGCGGCGCCGTTAGCATAATTAGAGGTGTAGCGTGCGAGACAGTAATTTCCTCAGTAGAGTCCGTTTGTCTCACCCTAAGTACAACAGATTTTCAAGACTTATTATCTAAGCAACCCCAAGTTGCCGAGTATTTTCGCTCGTATCATAGTCTAATTGAAATATACGATTTATTAGCGAAAGAACTTCAGCGTCGAGGTAAAGTAGTAGACAATTTAAAAGAACTCGCTACGACCGCTGCAAATAATTCAACTGTTCTTAACCTTGCCGCAGGAAAAATTCCACTTTCGCAGTTAGACCCCAACTTGTTATGGCTAGTTAGTAGTGGTGACTCTAATTATCCAGTCGGCGCCAACATAATTTTGGATAATCAGGATTATATTCAGTCTACTGGAAATGGAATTCGCCTGATTGGGTTTACTGACCCAACTTTATCATTTAAGCAAGCTGAAACCATTTCGCCAGATATTTCGGTAGAAGAAAATTCTTGGCAAGATATTCCTTTTGCTCCCGAAAAACCCGAAGCAGCACCGACCAAAACCAGTAAACAGCAAGTAAAATACCCATTTGTTCGCGGTCGTGGACCAGTTGATGCAACACTTGCTTGTCTCCACATGCTTTCACAATATTGGGAAATACCCTGGAGAAGGGATGTTTTACATCGCGCGCTGTCAAACAATTATAAGCGAACAGGTAAAGTTTCTATAGAATTGTGTGGAGGACTAGCTGAGTTGATAGGCATAAAAGCGCAACTAGTACAAGCACCAGCAGTTGCCATATCTCAACTCCCCACTCCAGTGCTTATTCCATATCTTGATACTTATGCAATTATTTTCAGTTCATCCGAAAAAGAATTAACCCTCGCTATCCCCGAACAAGGTATTGTTAGTAAAAAAACTAAAGATTTTGTAGAAAGTTGGGGAGAAGAAGGACAAGTATTATTACTACAATCTACACCTGAAACTCCTAAAAAACGATTTGGCTTAAGTTGGTTTTTACCAGCAATTAAAAAGCATAAAGTTGTATTAACCGAAGTATTTATCGCTTCCTTATTTGTACAGCTACTCGGATTAGGCAACCCATTAGTTACTCAAGTAATTATAGATAAAGTAATTATTCAAAACGGCGCCAATACGTTAAATGTATTAGGGTTTGTTTTAATTGCAATGGCATTTATTGAGGGAATAATCACCTGGTTACGTACAAACTTATTTGCCGATACTACAAACCGTATAGATTTATCTTTAGGAAGTGAAGTTATTGACCATTTATTAAGACTACCACTACGCTATTTTGAAAAACGTCCAGTTGGGGAAATATCTTCTAGAATAAACGAGTTAGAGAACATACGTTCGTTTCTGACAGGTACTGCTCTTACCGTTGTACTTGATGCCATTTTCTCGGTCATTTATATAGCAGTGATGATATTTTATAGTTGGTTGCTAACTCTTGTCGCACTAGCAACCGTACCGTTATTTGCTATATTAACATTTATATTTGCTCCAATTGTTCGTAGCCAAACTCGAACTAAAGCTGAAAAAAATGCTGAGACTCAATCATATCTAGTCGAAGTTGTATCGGGTATTCAAACTGTTAAAGCTCAAAATATTGAACTCAATTCTAGATGGCAGTGGCAGCAGCGTTACGGGAAGTATATTAGTGCCAGTTTTGATAACGTACTAACAAGTAATACTGCAAGCTCTCTAAGCAACTTTCTAAATAAATTATCTAACTTATTATTACTGTGGGTAGGCGCCTATCTTGTACTTCAAGGAGAAATTACCCTTGGAGAACTTATAGCATTTAGAATTATAGCTGGATATGTTACCAGTCCATTATTGCGATTAATTCAACTTTGGCAAAACTTCCAAGAAACAGCACTATCATTAGAACGATTAGCAGATATTCTCGATACTCCCCAAGAATCAGAACTAGCTGGTAAAAGTAATATTCCTATGCCAGTTATTAAAGGGCAAGTACGTTACGAAAATGTTACCTTTAGCTTTGCCAAATCTCCAAATCCTCAACTAAATAACATCTCAGTTGAAATTCCCGCAGGTGCATTTATTGGAGTAGTTGGACAAAGTGGCGCCGGAAAAAGTACCTTAACCAAACTTATCCCCCGACTTTACGAACTTGATGCAGGCAGAATTTTAATTGATGGATATGACATTAGTAAAGTTGAGTTATATTCGCTACGTCAACAAATCGGCATGGTGCTGCAAGACACTCTTCTATTTGATACCACAGTCCAAGAAAATATTGCTCTTACAATGCCTGATGCCACTCCCGAAGAAATTGTCGATGCAGCTAAAATTGCCTGCGCGCATGACTTTATTATGAACTTACCCAATGGATATAACACGCGCGTTGGTGAAAGAGGAGCAGCATTATCTGGTGGACAAAGACAAAGAATTGCAATCGCGCGTACTGTACTACAAAATCCACCGCTGTTAATTCTTGACGAAGCAACAAGCGCACTTGACTACGCGACCGAACGGCAGGTGTGCTTAAATCTACAAATCGCATTCAAAGGACGCACAGTATTATTCATTACACACCGCCTAGCAACAATTCAAAACGCTGACATCATATTAATGATGAACGCTGGAAAAATTGCAGAACAAGGTACTCACAACGAATTAATGGCAATGAAAGGTCTTTATTACTGCTTATCTCAGCAACAAGAAGCCTCAGAAAACAGAAGCTTTGTAGCATAGGCGTCCCGCCTGTGCAGTGGCGTATTTTTTTTACCATGCAGTAGCGTATTTTTTTACCACAGAGACACAAAGAACACAGAGGTTAGAGAAATCTAATACTGAAACTTTTCGTAAGGTGGCTTAAGCCGCCAAACCCTTTAAGCCTTCATTCTGAGATGTCAATTAATAGCTATATTAACAACTTATGAACCCTAACAATAACGGCGCCCACAGTAACGGCAAAGCAGATTTTTCTCAAAATGCAATAATTTCAACGCAGGAATTAAATGCAAAACTACCCCAAAACACTGAAGAAATCAAACAAAAACCACTAAATTCTACCATTAGACACGTTCCCAAATTTGAGCAACCTGTTGTCTTAAAGCAACCTCGCAAATGGTCGCGCGCTATATTATGGGGATTAATGCTGGCAACAACTGGTACAGTAATATGGGCTAACATCGCCAAAATCGAAGAAGCTGTATCTGCTACTGGAAAACTTGAACCATCAGGCGCCACTAAAGATGTACAGGCGCCTGTAGGTGGAGTTGTCAAAGATATATTTGTTGAAGACGGCAAGCAAGTCAAAGCGGGAGATAAATTAATTGTACTTGACAACACAACCGCCAAAGCGCAATTAGAATCATTACAAAAAATCCGCACCTCGCTCGCCCAAGAAAACCAGTTTTACACTGCACAGTTACGTGGAGAATCTGTTAATTCATCAACGCTTAAACTTCCTGCCTCAATTATTGATTTAACAAAAAGTCGCGCTGCATTGGTGGCTGAAAACCAAGTTTATCGCAGCCAGCTTGATGGTGTTGCTGTAGGTAAACTATCTATTGAACAACGCGAACGTATTTATGGAACCCAAATTGAATTAGATGCACGAGTTGCAGCAGCTTCTTTAGAAATTGACCAACTTCGGCGCCAGCTAGAGCAAACAGATATTCGTATTGCTTCCACACAAGACACTCTCAAAATGAATCAAGGAATATTAAATAGTATTTCTGGATTAGAAAAACAAGGCGCCATATCACAAATTCAACTTCTTAAACAACAAGAAGAAGTGCGAAATGCTCAATCCCAAATTGAGCAACTCACCAAAGAGAAATTTAGATTACAATCAGAAGTTGCCGAAGGAAAAGCAAAGTTAATAAATACACAAGCGATATCCCGTAAAGATTGGTTAGACAAAATAGCTGAAAATACCAAAAGTATTGCCGAAATTGACAGTCAAATGAATAAATCAATTGTCGAAAATAATAAACGAATAGCAGAAATAGACTCACAAATCAGCCAAGCTAAAATGAACCTTAAATACCAGGTAATAACGGCGCCTGTCAATGGTAAAATTTTTGAACTAAAAGCAAAATCTTCCGGATTTGTAGTCACTGGTAGTGAACCTATTTTAAAAGTAGTACCCACAGATAAACTCATTGCCAAAGTTTTTATTACTAATAAAGATATTGGTTTTGTTAAAGAGGGTATGACTGTCGATGTCAGAATTGACTCATTTCCGTTTAGTGAATTTGGAGATATTAAAGGTAAACTTGTGTCTATAGGTTCAGATGCACTACCACCAGACCAAATTTACCCATTCTATAGGTTTCCTGCAAAAGTAGAACTACAAACTCAGCATTTAAAAGTCAATGAACGCGATATTGTTTTACAGTCTGGAATGGGAATAAGTACAAATATTAAGATTAGAGATAGAACTGTCATGAGTATATTTGCCGACATGTTTAGCTCTAGTGTTGAAAGCTTGAAAAATGTGCGCTAATTTAAACACGCTCATATTATCATTGCAATACATAATAGTCAGCGCATAATTTATAACAATTGCGCCTTATTGTAGAGACGCGACATGTCGCGTCTCAATACATAAATATATAATTTTACTGTATTTAAAGAAATAGTAAAATAAAAGCTATGTAACAGGAGGATAATGAGTTTTTTATAAAAAATAAATCAATGTTACATCTGTCTATTAAAAGATATTTAAGTAATTTATCGGATGCCATATTCGTGAAGGTGCTGAAATACTAGACTTAATGGAAACAGTTTTACGCAAATACTTTTTCCAATATAAGTAGTTTGTAAAAAATAAGAGCAAAATCCAATGACAAAAGTAAAACAGAAAGTTTATTTAATTAGTGAACAACAGCGCGACGCATTACTTAACTATCTTTTAAACCGTCCATACCGTGAAGTAGCAGGTGGAGTTCAGTTTTTGACTAACGCACCTACAACCGTTCTCAACTTAGAAGTCCCTGAAGAAGAATCCATCGGTATGCAAGAACCAGAAGAATCTTCTGTAAGTGAAGAACAAAGTTCAAAGCTGGAAATGGTTCCTTCTGCTCCAGAACAATATGCAATTTTTAGCCCTGCATAATATTAAATTAATAATTAAACTTATTTATTCTCGTTTTCTTCTACAAAACTCTTATAAGACGAGAATTCAATCATTACTTACTAAAAGCAACGCGCAAGCAAGCACTCAAAAAAGCGGCACCTATAAACCCGACTTCTTTTACGAAATCGGGTTTCTAAATTTTGAATTTTATTTAAGTAATATTACTGAATTTTGGCATTTGAATATACATAAACGCAATAATTATTTATTTAATTTGAGTTGTTTCACTGATTACATGCTTGGCTAAGTAGTGAAATACTAGATTATGTACGAGTAAAGCTTTAGCCAACAATTTAGTAAATAGAAAATAAATTTAATGCATTCAAGCCTCTAATAATCTGTGTTCTATGAGGTAAATATTGCAAGAGAAAAAATTTATAGCTAATTCATAAAGCACTTAGTACAAATAAAAATCGTAAATCATTTAAAACAAAACTTTTATTAATAAATCGTTTACAGCAATGGATACTAACAAAAATAACTCCATATTTGAAGTCCACAATCAGCTAATTCAACCTAATTTTATAGAAACTGAATCTTTACCACTAGGTATTCCTTATCTGAATCGTTTACATAAAGGTGTAGGTTCATCAGAGGTGCCAATACTTTTAGAACCATCTCAAATTGATTTGGTGGAGGGATTTGTAGTAAATAAGATTTGCATCTCAGAAAAAAAAGAATCTGTTTCCAGTAATATTGGCAGAGATATTTTATCGCTTAATCAAAATGGTCTTATAGCTGGTAATCTTGAAGCTAGGGATTCATTAATAAATCCAGCGGCAAATTTACTTACATACAAAAGTGAAATTATCTTTATTGATACGGGAGTTGAAAATTACCAGCAAATTGTTGCTTCTATAAACCCATTTGCTGAGATGGTTCTTCTTAATGCTAATCACGATGGGGTAGCTCAAATTAGTCAAATCTTGAGCAAACGTCAAAATATCAGTACCGTTCATATCGTTTCCCACGGTGATGATGCAAAACTACAATTGGGAACGACTTCACTGACTAACAATAATTTAGGGCAGTACGCGCGGCAAATTCAAGGATGGGGTTCATCACTGACTGACGCTGCGGATATTCTTATTTATGGGTGTGATGTTGTTAGGAGTGAAGACGGGAAAGAATTTGTTCGTCAATTTAGCCAACTTACAGGCGCCGATATTGCTGCATCTGATGATTTAACTGGTTCCGAAACGCTAGGTGGAGATTGGCAGCTTGAATACTCGATTGGTTCGATAGAGTCAAGAGCAATAAAAGCTGATTATCGTCATGTACTCTCAACATCAATGACGATTCAAAACATTTATGATGCATGGCGTTCTGGTAATCTATCTAATTTAAATACAGTTAAACTAACGCTTGATAGTAACTCAGTTCTATCTGGTGACTTTACGATTGCTTCTAACACTTCAGAATTCCTCAAGCTAACTGGCGCCAATATAAGTTCTTTCGTAGGTACAGGAATTAATACTACTGATATAACTGATGATAAAGGTTTAAAAATTACTAATGGTAGTTTAGATTTTACTATTAGTGCAGATAAAAGCTACACATATTCTTTGTCAGGACAAGGCGCCTTAAATAATGTTACAGGATTAAACTTATCTATAGGCAGCGCCCAAGCAAGCGGTAATCAAGCGGGTACAACAGTTGAACTAAAGAATTTTGAATTAGGAGTTGGTAGTGTAACTCGTTTGTCAGGTGAAAATATTTTCTATAATTCAAAAAATGACCAGCTTTCATTTACAGCAATAAAAGCATCGGCAAATGTTGGCAATGGCGCCAGCACTCAAGATACATCCGATGATGTTGGGCTAGCAATAAATAACGCGAGCTTTAATATTTCTAGCAATGGGCAAGATTACAATTACGCTATTACTGAAGGTAGTGCATCCTTAAATGGAATAGGTAATCTCTCGCTTTCTGTCGGTAACGTTACAGCAACAGGCAATACATCTAACACATCGCTTCAACTAAGTAATTACTCGTTAGGTGTAGATAGTCTTGCTCAATTAAGTGGCGCCATTCTTAATGTCAATATTCAAAATAATAATGGCAGTACTATTAGCTTAAACGCCAGTAACGCTTCTGCGTTTGCTGGTTATGGTGCTGATTCTGATAGTAAACTTGATGATATTGGATTAGAAATTAACAACGCTAATTTTAACGTCGAGTTAAAAGCTGATAAAACTTATGCTTACAATTTAAATAGTGGCGCCGTTGCAGTTCGTGGTACTAACGGATTAACGTTGTCTGCTGATACAGTTAGTGCAGCAGGAAATAATACAAGTAATAATTTCAATCTTAGTCTTACCAATGCTAAAGCTGATTTAGCTAATAATGTTAAGTTAAGCAGTGCTTCTTTAAACTTTAATGTAGAGAAAACAGGTGTAGATAAGACTGTCTCTCTGAGTGGCACAAATATATCAACATCTATTGGTTATGGTTTCGCAACCCCCGACACAAACGATGATGTTGGATTGGTCTTAACTAAAGCTGATTTTGGAGTTACTCTCAAAGCTGATAAAACCTACAGTTATGACCTCAATAATGCTGCTGCTGAACTCAAAGGTGTTCCTGGACTAACCCTGAATGCTGAAAACGTAACTGCAAATGGCGATAACACCAATACAAATGTCGCCCTTGGTCAATTTACATTTAATGCTGGTAGCTTAACTCAATTCAGTGGCGATGCAATTAGCTTCAAGGTAAATGCCACAGAAATTAAACTTGAAGGCAGTAATATTGGCGCCTCTATTGGTTATGGTTTCGCAACTTCCGACACAAACGATGATGTTGGTTTAGTCTTAACTAAAGCTGACTTTGGATTTACTCTTAAAGCTGATAAAACTTACAGCTATGACCTCAAAAATGCTGCTGCTGAACTTAAAGGTATTCCTGGACTAACTCTCAATGTTCAAAACGTCACTGCAAATGGTGATAATACCAACGTCAATGTTGCTCTTGGCAAATTTGAATTTGGGCTTGGTAGCTTTGCGAAATTAAATGGAGATGCGATTACATTCAAGGCAACCACTACAGAAATTAAACTTGAAGGTAGTAATATTAATGCCTTTGTTGGTATTGGTGCAGGCACACCTGATATTGGGGATGATGTCGGTGCCAAACTAACCGATGGCGCTTTTAGCCTTACTTTTAATACTGACAAGACTTACAATTACAATATCAATAATGCTGATACTAATTTAGTTGGTATTGATTCTATCAACTTTACTGGTAAAGCAAGTGCAACAGGTGACAACAAGAACATCAGCCTTAAACTTAACAACTTAAACTTAACTGTTTCCGATTATGCAAGACTAAGTGGTAACTTCGATTTCTCCGTTTCTTCTGATGATAATGGCACTCAAATTATTAACCTTGGTGCAACTGATGCATCTGCCTTCATTGGTACTGGCGCCAAAACACCAGAAACCACTGATGATGTTGGTTTAGGTATCAGTAAAGTCAATGGCAATTTACAAATCCGCAAACCTCAAAATGATAACAAGTTTATTGCCTACTCAATTGCGGGAGATACCCAACTTGCTGGTATCAATGGTCTAACGTTAAGTGGAAAAGTTAACGCGCAATACAACGAAGCACCTTTCAATATCAAAATTGGAGATAAGACCCTTGCTGCTGGTATCAATGAAGTAAGTGGTACAGGGTTAAATTTAGGTCTCGCAGGTTTACAAGGTCTCAATAGTCAAATTAGCGCTGATGTTGTCTTTAAGATTCGCAAATCCGATGGCGCCATTTTAGCTGGTGCTACAAATGTTTCTGCTCAAATTAACTTGGAAAATCCAACTGTAGATGGACAAGCAAAAACTGGTACATTAACAGGAAAGCTAGAAAATGGCACATTAGGATTAGTAATACTCTCGAATGGTAAATATGCTCTTAAAGGTTCGGGACGAGCCAATGTAACATTAGGCGCCATAATTGTTGGTGGTGATATCGGGGTAGAGGCAGTAAATCGCAAAGGTAGCACTGATGTATTTACTATCAATGAAACAATCAGTGTTGGAAACCAATCTATAGGTGTCGGATTTTCAACTGATAAAGATTTCGTAAAATTAACCACAGATAAGCTCTCTATTGACCTTGAGTTAACAGATGACATCAAACAAGCACTCCGCACTGGAGCAACAACTCTTGATGGTGTGAAGCAGGGATTAGTAGCTCAATACGATCAAGACGGAAACTTGATTTCTGGGAATGAGAGCTTACTCAGTTACGAAATACCAATTGCGAAAACAAGCCTTGATCAAATTCTTGGAGTCAGCAAATATCTAGACCTGGGAAGTTACGTCAATAAGTATTTAGATACTTCCTTAACTGACCTTAAAACTAGCAAATACACCCTTTTAGGCATGATGGGGTACCTCAAAAAAGAATGGTTGCCAACTTTGCCAGTTTATGATGGACTAGATTTCGTTTACGACAAGGACAAGAAAAGTTTAGAGCTTAAGTATAAATCGAATGCGACATATAAAACCAGCTTGGATTTCAATCTTGGTCAGGAAGCCAAAAAAATCGGGTTAGAGTTATCTGGTAAATCAACTGTTGAGTTAGGGGTTGATGCCAATATCGACTTTGGGCTTGGGCTAAAATGGGACAACGGATTTAGCTCTGACTTTACACTTAACAACTTAGGATTTACAGCTTCAGCCAGTACTAAAGACCTTGTACTAGGCGCCTACTTAGGTGCTTTAGGAGCTAGTCTTGGTTCCCATGAGATAGGCAAGGAAAAAGGAGAAATATCTCTAGCTTTAGGAGGAAGTTTAAAGTACACCGACCATGATGGTAAACCTGAAACTGCTAAGAAGTTCAACTTTGAACTTACGAACCCAGGTACTGTTGATGTTACTTTACCCTTCTACGCATCCCTTGCTGGAAAAGATTTAGCTTCTGGTGTGACACCGAAGGTATTCTTAAAAGGAGAGGTGTTTACCAAAGATGCTCAGGGTAAGCTTGCTACAGGGAATTTAAGCTTAACGCATAAGGATTTCGATAAGCTTCTGAACTTCCGTAACTTTGGCATTGTAGATGTATTGCTAATGTTTAAAGACGTTGTGTCTTGGGCAGAACAGTACAAAGATTACGAGGTGATGAAGACATCTATTCCCTTCGTAAAATTCTCACTTGGAGATACTCTCAATTTTGCCTCTGCCATTAATGATAATGTCCTCTCAAAGATTGATTTTTATAAGCCACGTACAGACTTACTTTCTGGCACAGGTGCTTCTTTAACTAATACCACAGTCAATAATAAGCCGGTTACACAACTTACTGGTAGCACTAATTTCAAGACAGAATACAAGGGTAAATATGTAACTCTCAAAGGTGTTGGTATTTATCAGATTACAGCAGTTAATGGTAATATTTTAGACTTGACGGAGGTTTTTGATGAGCAAACTGCTTTGTTTAAAGCTATAGAAAATCCCAACTTAAGTAGTCTTGAGTACGTCATACACGAAAAGCAACAACTAATTCGCACCTATCAAGAGTTAATTGTTGCAATCAATAAATCTGGTATTCTCCCAGTTAGCGTGAATCTTGAATACGACCCCATTGAGAATACTTTTACAATTCCCTTTGCCTTCAATAAAGATTTACCTGTTTTAAATAATGTCCCCTTAAATTTCGGAACAAATCTTGGAGAACTATCACTTTCTACCAATTCCAAAGCTACCATTGGCGCCAATGTCAATGGTCGTGCGGATATTATCATCGACTTTGATAAACCAACGACTGACAAAGATGGTAAACCCAGCACTGGTATTGGGCTATACATAGATAATGTCAAACTAGAGGGTGGAGTAAATTTTGATATTAAAGACTTAGAAGTTGCCGCCAAACTAGGTTTCTTGGGCTTGACCGCAGGAGGTATAGGTACTGGTTCAGCTGTTCACGTTGGCGCCTCGATTGCTACTGGTTTGAAAGGGCGCCAAGAATTTACGAAACTTTTGGGAGGGGATTTAAAACAAGCTTTCTACCTCGACTTTAAGGGTGATGCCTACGCAAAATTAAAAGGTTTGAAGGTAGATGCTGGATTTGGCGGTTTCTCGATTTCCCAAAATGCTGAACTTGGTGTGTATCTGCCTAACTTGCTCAAACCATCTGGTGTTAATGTTGTAACTCAGCCACTGGACAAAGCTTTTAATCTCCAATCTTACATTCAAGCGAACCCGACGAAAAACGAAGGCTCTATTGTAGTGCTGCCTGATGTATCGCAACTACTCAGTCTTAAAAATCTCAGTTTCGAGCAGATTATGAGTGGTATCCGTGCGGGGATTAATTTTATAAACAACTCACTGTCTCAACAATCTTTCTACACAACTCCAATCCCCGTAATCGAACGTTCACTCAAAGACACTTTCAAATTCCTTGATGATTTAACAGCCAAAATAGATAATATCGCTCAAAATCCCGCAGGTGCATTACAAGAGGTAGAGTCTAAAATTGAGTCTCTACTGGGAATCACAGATAATAACACTCTAAATCCGTGGGAGCAAAAATTCTCTCTCTTCTTGGAGAATAATACGCTGAATGTGCATATGGGTTGGGAGGCGCTCTTCTCTAATAAATTTGGTTTTAGCCTCAATTTAGAAAGCCTTAAACAAATTTCTGGCAATTCAGCAGCAGCAGGACTCGATGCGATTAGTTCTTTAGTTGATTTCGGCGCCAGTGGTAAAGTTACCTTAGAAGCGATAGCCAAACTCAACTTTGATATTGGTATTAGCCTCGACAGTTTAAAAACAGGAAAACCCGATATTTTCCTCTACGACTACAACGAAACTACAAAAAGAGGAACTTATGGCGAAATTGGCGCCCGTTTGGAAGGTAAAGACTTAGAATTAGGCTTTAAAGTCGGTCCAATCAATATTGGTACTAAAGGTGGAACGGCTGTTTTAGATAAAGACGGTAATATCAACACTAAAGACTACGCAGGATTAGTTGTCGCTATTGACCAAAAATCGGGAGCGCGCGCTGATGATGGTCGCTTCTACATCGCTGATGAAAGTTTTAGCAATAACTTTGATGCCAAGTTAGTCGGTGGTTTTAATGTAAATCTACCGGTTTACATTGATTTTGCAGGCTTCAAAACTAACCTAAAAGACTCTCTGAGCATTGGTACTAATCCCGTATATAAAGACCAAGGCGTAACCCAATTATTTAAGCATCTCGCCAAGTCTCCAGATAGGGGAGCAGATAATCCAATTGTGATGACTTTCCCGAATATCCAGGAAGCATTTAGCCTGCTAGGTGGTAACTTCTCTATACTTTCCATCCTCAATGACCCGTCTATTGTTATCGATGGTGTTGATACAGCCGTTGGCAGTTTAGAGCATATTCTCGACTCCAATCTTGCACAAAAAATTCCTCTACTTGGTGATAAACTAGCCCGCGCGGCTGCTTTCCTACGAGATATGCGTCAAGGAGTGATTGGCGACCTTCGTGCCAAACTTGATGGCAAAGGCAAAATCATTGAAATCCTTCAGCAAACTTTATATGACGTTCTTGGTCCCAACAAACTTAAACTTCTTGCCGATATAAACAAAGACAATCAGATTACCGCTGCCGACGTTCAAATTGGCTGGTACGATGCGAAGGGTAACTGGTTAAAAAATTGGGAAGTAGGTGGTAGTTTACCAACTGATGCCAATGGCAAACTAGCAGATGCTATCCAATTCAATATGAAGCTTGGTGGCACGATTTTCGGTGCAGGTATCAATTTACCTTTGGACTTTGAACTTCCTGGCTTTAGTTTAGATGTTGATGGTGGTTTGAGTTTAGATATGGGCTGGAGCTTTGATTTTGGCTTTGGCTTAAGTGTCAGTGATACCTTCTACGTTGCTACCAACAAAGACGCTAACGATAAGGAAATCGAACTTAACATTAGTGCATTCCTCGATGGTAATACAGATACTCGTAGCACTCCACAAAATGCAGAAGTCTTCAAAGCTAACGGTAAGCTCCTTTTCCTGGGAGCAGAGCTTGAAGATAAACGACCTAATGGTAAAGCTAGCGGTGTTTACGGCGGATTATCTTTAGATGTTGTAGGTGATGAGCGTGGTCGTTTAACCTTTAATCGTATCCTTTCTAATCAAATGTCGAATCTGTTTAAAGTAGACTTTGGTGTGAAAGCAGACCTCAATCTTCAAACAACTTTAGCAATCGCAGGAGCAGAAGGACTTCCCCGTTTGAGAGGTGATATTGAAGCTAAATGGGATTGGCAAGTTGGCAAAGCCTTCACTTCACCAGGTATAAGTATTAAAAATTTACAAGTTGACCTAGGTAGTTATATCAGCAACTTCCTCCAACCTATAGCCAATAAAATTGCACAGACAATCAAACCTCTAGAGCCAATAATTGATGTTCTAACTACAAAAGTTCCCGGACTTGACATCGTAACTAAAGATGACACTGTTAAGGGATTAATTAACTTACTTCTTCAAATTAAAGGTTATAATCCCATCGATTGGTCTTTCCTTGATGAAGCCAAGCAGATGCTTGCCTTGGCTAAACAACTTGGCAACTTAAAATCAAATGATTGGTTACTTTTAGGAGATATTACTGGACTGGGTACATCTAATACCACAGCGACTGCAACTACTTTAAGCCAATCACAGTTAGGTAATATAGATACGTTCCTTAAGAGCAATACTCGCCAAGATACAAAGACTAGCGGTACTACAAAAACACCTCGTTCTGGTTTCCAAGTTTTACCTTATCTCAAAGACATCAAAAACTGGATGAACCTTTTGAGTGGTAAGGATGCAACCTTATTCACTTACGAACTACCTTTACTCGAATTTAAAGCCGAATTAGAAGTTCTTTTATTCAGTTACGGTATACCTAAGATTGCCTCGATTGATATTAATGCTATCGCGCGGCTCTCTGCTATGGCGGACTTGGGATTTGGTTACGATACTTATGGTATTCGTAAATCGATTCAAACAGGAAATCCACTTTATGCTCTAGATGGTTTTTATGTATCTGATTTTGATAGAAATGGAAAGGAAAAACCAGAGTTTAAATTTAAAGGCTCAATTGGGCTAGGCGGTGAGCTAAATGTGTTAGTAGCAAGTATTGGTGCGGAGGGATTAATAAGTCTGGGTATTGATGCTGACATGCAGGATATCAAAAAGTCAATTCTCACCAAAAATACAAATGGTTATGTCACGGGTCAAAAATGGGAGGGTGATGGTAAGATACGTGGGTCTGAAATTTTTACAATGTTAACCTATCCAGATGACAAACCTATTCACGTTGAGAATCTCTTCAATATAGATGGCAGAATTAACTTTGAGCTAAATCTTAAAGGAAAAGCTTTCGGGATTGGTTATGAAAAGAATTTACTTAACGCCGAAATATACAAGTTTAAGTACGAAGCTCCTAATGTTCAGCCTTTTCTAGCATCAGAGCAAGACAACAATGGCAATATATTAGATATAGGTTACAAGTTTGAAAATAGTCTAATCAATTTCAATCCTTTAAAAGATGGCATACTCTACCTCAATAGTGGTAGTGCAGCTGAGAGACGTAAGTACGGAGATAAAACGGATGGTGGTGAAGCTTTCTACCTTTACACTGATGAAGCAACTGGTAAAGTCGGCGTAGAATTTGATGGATATTACCAAACTTTTAGTGGTGTAACTAAAGTTGTTGCCTATGGCGGCGCCGGAAATGATACCTTCGATGCATCCCGTCTCAAGGGCATTGAAGTAGAATTTCATGGTGGTGATGGTGATGACACCTTAATCGCTGGTACTGGCAAAGCTATTCTTCATGGTGGTATTGGTAACGATAACCTTGATGCCTCTAGGAGTTTACTAGCTGCATTACTTGATGGTGGTGATGGTGACGATATTATGAAGGGTGGTATCGGTGCTGATACTTTAAAAGGTGGTAAGGGTAATGATAATTTAAGTGGCGGTGATGGCAATGACACTCTTGATGGAGGTGACGGCGCCGACTCCATAAATGGTGACAAAGGTGACGATAATTTTATCCTAGAAAACGACTTTAGCCGCGACCGTTTGAATGATGGTGACAATAAGAGTGTCTTTGACTTCACGAAGGTAAATAAAAAGCTAAATATTTACATCAGCCAACTTAGTATGGTTGTGAAGCAAGAAGGCAGTGATAGCGAACTAAAAGTTACTGGTAGTAACTCAGTAGCTGCTTTAGAAAATTTGAAGTTAGGTGACGCAGACGATACCATTATTATTGGGCGCCGCAGCATTACCCAGAATCTAAAAATAGATGGTGGTGGTGGTAACAATAAGCTCATTATTGATGATGTTGGTACTGAAATTGGTATGCTGACCGATACAGCCATAACTGGATTGGGAATGGGCGGTAGCATAGAATACACTAACTTTGGTGATGTGGATATTCAACTTGGCTCTAATACCGACAAGTTTACAATTGCTACCACCCACAAAGGCTTAACAAAACTTAATACTGGTGATAGCAATGATACAGTCAACGTAGAGACGATTGCTGCTGAAACTAGGATAGAGCTTGGAACAGGTAGTGACATTATAAATGTTGGCAAGCTTAATCTAGTTGATGAGATTTCCGCCAAGCTAATTATTAATGGAGGAACAAAAGCAGAAAACTCGAAAGTTGAAGAAATAGATGTCCTCAATGTTAATGACTTTGCTGATACTAAAGACAATATTGGTATCCTAACAAGCTCTTTAATCACTGGCTTAGGAATGAAGGGCGAAATAAGCTACGAAAGCTTAGAGGAACTTAATCTTAAACTTGGTAGCGGCGCCGATTTAATGACTGTTGAAAGTACTCATAAAGAGAGAACATTTATTACCACAGCTACAGGTAATGATGCTGTTAACGTGAAAACAATTGCTGGCGAAACAAGCGTTAAACTTGGTTCTGGTGATGACACAATTAATGTCAACAACGACAGTAAAAAAGTTGATGATATTTCTGCTGCACTTATCGTCTCTGGTGATGTGGGTATCGATAAGCTCAATATCGATGATTCTAGCGATACTAATGACAATACAGCCGTCGTTAACGACACTATTGTTACTGGTTTAGGCATGAATGGTCAAATTAACTACGGCAGCTTTGAAAGTGTAGATTTAGTAATGGGTTCTGGGAGCGATATTGTAAGTATTGAAGGTACCCACCAGAAGTTAACAAATATTACTGTAGGCGTAGGTAACGATACAGTCAATGTGGAAACTATATCGGGTGAAACTTTCGTTAAACTTGGCGCCGATGATGACACGATAAATGTTGGTAATAAGGGCCAAAAAGTTGATGATATTTCAGCCAAGCTTATAGTCTCCGGTGATACTGGTGTAAATAACCTTAATGTTGATGATTCTGGCGATATTAAAGATAATACAGCCGTCGTTAATAACACCGTTGTTACTGGTTTCGGCATGAATGGCGAAATTCAATATAGTAATTTTGAGAACTTAGATGTAATGACAGGTTCTGGTAGCGACATTTTAACTATTGAAAACACGCACGAAAGATTCACAAATGTTAATGCAGGTGCAGGTAACGATACGGTTAATGTCGAAACCATTAACGGCGAAACAACTGTTAAGCTTGGCGCCAATGATGATACGGTAAACGTCAGCAATAAGAGCCAGAAAGTTGATGATATCTCAGTTGCACTAATTGTCTCCGGTGGTATTGGTACTGATGCATTAAATATCAATGACTCTGGCGATGCTAATGACAACACAGCCGTTGTTAATGACACTATCGTTACTGGTTTAGGGATGAATGGTCAAATTAACTACGGCAACTTTGAGAGTGTAGATTTGGTGATGGGTTCTGGTAGCGACATTGTTACTATCCAAACTACCCACCAACAATCAACAAATATTACTACAGGTGTAGGTAATGATACAGTCAATGTCAAAACTATATCCGGTGAAACTTTCGTTAAACTCGGCGCCAATGATGACACAGTTTTTGTCGGCAATAATAGCCAAAAAGTCGATGATATCTCAGCAACGTTGATTGTTTCCGGTGGTATTGGAACCGATACGTTAAATATTAATGACTCTGGTGATACGACTGACAACACAGCCATTATTAACGAAACTATAGTTACTGGTTTAGGCATGAACGGTGGAGTTAGCTATGGTAGCTTTGAAAGTTTGGATGTGGGAATGGGTTCTGGAAGTGACATTGTTACTATCCAAAGTACCCACGAGCAATTAACATACATTGATACACGTGTAGGTAACGATACGGTTAATGTCGAAACTATATCGGGTGAAACTTTGGTTAAACTCGGCGCCAATGATGACATAATAAATGTCGGCAATAACAGCCAAAAAGTTGATGATATCTCAGCATCGTTGATTGTCTCCGGTGGTATTGGGATGGATACATTAAATATTAATGATTCTGGTGATACTACTGATAACACTGCCGTCGTTAACGACAGCATTGTTACTGGTCTAGGCATGAACGGTGAAGTTAACTACGGCAGCTTTGAAAATTTAGATGTGGTGATGGGTTCTGGAAGCGACATTCTCAATATCCAAAGTACTCATCAACAATCAACCACTATTACTACAGGTGCGGGTAGCGATAACGTGGTTATACAAAAAATAGACGGTCAAACTAGTGTTGATACGGGCGCCTCGGACGATAAAATCAGTGTTGGTAATATTAATAAACTTCTTGATGATATCTACGCTGCACTTTTAATCTCTGGTGGTTTAGGTATCGATAGTTTCTACGTTGATGATTCTGGCGATACCAAAAACAATACAGGCGCCATCTATAAAAACCTGATTACTGGTTTAGGTATGAACCGTGACATCAACTACAACAACGTTGAAAACTTAATTATGCTACTTGGTTCAGGTAAAGATTTAATCACCATAGACTCTATCTCAGTGGATACCGATATATCGACTGGTCTTGGTGAAGACTTTATCACTCTCAATGACCTCAGCGTACTTTCGGCTAAACTTATAGTTGATAAAGAACGCAGGAACTAATATAGGGCTTACATCAAGAAACTGGGAATTGATATATTGATTCCCGGTTTATAGCTATCTTGTACACACAAGTTTTTTAAAGTTGCTTGAGTACTATTCGTTTTTATTTGCGCCATGCAGCGAACGAGTGCGGTTTTTTAGAAATCACAAAAAACGTCAAGAGGGATTAAAGCATCTATTTCAAATTAATGTCAAAATCTACGCAGCCATCAATGTCGAATCGTCAAATTCCGGATGTTTTATGATTTGGGAATCTGACATCTTAATCGTAATTTTTTTGAAGCAGAAATGTAATATAACGTTTCTACATTTATTTTTATCCACAAGAAAATCAATTCTATTATTGTCAAATATTTGATTTATTTTTATTATATAAGTAATTATACGATATCCACAGCTTTAAACGCAAGTCAATGACATAATGTGATTACCAACTTTATTACTTCAATATCAAGCTAAATATAAGAAATATACGGATAATAAGCCTACAAAGAATAAATAAATATCAAAATTGAAAAAATTTAGTTAAGAGAATTTACTGAGGTTTGTCTGATATTACGTGGTTAAAATGACAAAGTGTAATAGGTTCAAAAAGATACAATTAATTCTCCAACATTATGCCTACTAGTACAATCAGGCAAAATAAAAAAAGTAAAAAGCTTATTTTTCCAATTTGAAAGCTATTTTTAATGATAGCTTTATTTTTGCTATCTGTACTAGGTAAAGGCGCCTATAAAGTGCGAGAGTTAACAATGAACTTAATGAAGTAATGGGATTCAATACTCCATTCACGCTTATGGTTGCTCGTAAGCGTGTTGGGGTTGAAATACCTACCATATTCATTGTCACAGACAAACATAATTGCGTTTCATGTCTTGAAGGGAAATTGCAAATTGCGAATTGTTTTAACACCTTCTACTAAGGATTATTTCCAATCTCCAACACTTTAATTTTTAAATCTCATTCGTAAACATTGAGCAAAAGTATGAAAGATAAGCAGCATTTGGTTTTTCAAGAAAATAGCTCTGTTCTCGTATTCATCGATTCAACAGTACAAGATTATCAAAGTCTTGCAAATGGGATAATAGCAGGTGCAAAAGCCTATATTTTGCATCCAGAATTTGATGGAGTCCAGCAGATTACACAAACTCTATCTCTGTACCAAAATGTTGAAAGCATACATATTATCTCACACGGGGCGCCGGGAACACTTTATTTAGGTAATACGGAACTAAGCCTAGATACTTTAAGAAAGTATAGTGAGGAAATCCAAGAACGGTTTGATTCCATTTCTAGTCACCATAATCCCGCAATTGTACTTTACGGTTGTAACCTTGCTGCGGATGCGGGAGCTGAGTTTCTAGAAAAATTGTATCAGTTAACTAATGCTACTATATACGCTTCTAAGTCTGCTGTTGGTAACTCCAACTTAGGAGGTAACTGGGATTTAGATGTTCGCTACGGTCATGGTATTTCAGATTTTCCGGGTTTGGTATTTCAACCTGAAGTGTTAGCAACATACGCTGGAGTATTTGGAACAGGCAGTGATAAATATTACACATATTATGATTCCAAAGATGCTAAAGGAACGGTTGCTTTTACAGATATCAGTACAGGTGTTAGCGCTTCGGAAGTCACTGTTGCAAAAGATCAGCAGAGTTCACTAATTAATCTGCCTTTTACCTTTAATTTCTATGGTATAAATTTCAACAAGATAATTATTGGCGAAAATGGAGGAATTGCTTTTAGAGATAGCGGAACTGCTCAATTCGTCTTCAATAACGCTAAAATTCCTTCTACTAGTTCAGGAGTACCTGAATATGGCATTTTCCCTTTCTGGGATGATTTAGATGCACAAATAAATGGCGTTAACCGTACAGGGAAAATTTATACTAAATCAGAAGCTGACCGCTTTATTGTACAGTGGAATGCCTTCAAAGATGAAGCTAGTATGGATAGAACCTTCCAGGTTGTGTTGCATCAGGGTAGTAATAATATTGATTTTATTTACTCAGCGCCAAATAGTGGAAGTACTCCTAGCATTGGTTTAAATAAGGGTGTATTAGAAGATGACAAACCAGTCGGTTTAGCATATTCATTCGATACATCTAACCCTGGTGTTACTTCTATCCGTTTCATAACTGAACCTCAATTAAGAGTTAACACTTTAGCAGTCAAGGAAGGAGAGACAGTTACTCTTTCTCCTAATAACTTTAATGCTACAGATGTTGATAATAGCAGTGACCTAAGTAAAATTACATATACCATTAGTAATGTTATAAATGGTGAATTTCAAGTAGATGGTACAGTCAAAACTACATTTACTCAAAAGGATATCAACGACGGAAAGGTTAAATTTATTCATAATGGCGGCGAAAACGCTCCATCGTTTGATATAAATCTTAGTGATGGCAAGAACACTTCTAGTTCAAAACCTGCAATTGTTAGCTTTACTAACGTTAATGACAATCCTGAACTAACAATCACAGGCGCCAGTATTGATTTTAAAGAAAATGCACTAAATACTGCTGCATCTGGTATTAATAGTGGTAATATTATAACCCTCATGGATGCAGATTCCCCTAATTTTAATGGAGGTAATCTCACAGTTAGTTACAAAGTAGGTGGTGGAGCAGAAGACCAACTTTCAGTTAATAGCGGTAGCAATGGTATTGTCTTCAATGCAGGAAGTGTTAGCTATAACGGAAATATTTTCGGCAGTATTGACACTGTTAATAATGGTGCTGCTGGCGTCGGTTTAGTTATCAAATTTACTAGCACTAATGCAACTTTAGCAGCAGTTAAAGCTTTAATTCAAAATCTTGCCTATCAAAACACTTCTCATACACCTAACCCTAGCCGTACTATATCGATTACAGTGAATGATGGTAGTGGTGGTACTAGTACTCCTCCTGTTGAAAGAATTATTAATGTTGTTGCCGAAAATGATGCACCTGTTAATACTGTCCCAGGAGCGCAAACCATTAATGAAGATAATGTTTTAACATTTACTGGCGCCAATCTAATATCAATAAGTGACCCAGATGCAGGTGACAAACTTGTTAAAGTAAAACTTGAAGCTAACAAAGGTACTCTTAGCCTTAATAGTATCACCGGGTTAGACTTTACTGGTGGTGCTGGAGATGGTCTTGATGATGCAATGCTTGAATTTAAAGGCACCATTACCAATATCAACAAAGCTTTAGATGGCATAACCTTTAAACCAACTACTAACTATAATGGTGCTGCTTCGGTTCGCGTATTAACTGATGACTTAGGCAATAGTGGTGCTGGTCTTACAACTCCCAGTGACAAGACTATTGACATAAATATTCAAGCCATTAATGATGCACCTGAAAACACAGTTCCTAGTGAGCAAAGCGTTGACGAAGATACCAATTTAAGCTTTAGCACTGCTAATAAAAATGCCATCATCGTCAACGATATTGATGTTAATGAAGGTACAGGTGAGTTAGAAGTAAAAGTTGATGTCACTAAAGGTGCTTTAACCTTAAAACAAACCACAGGGTTAACCTTTTCGCAAGGTGATGGAACAACTGACACCAGCATGACTTTCAAGGGTAAAGTCGCAGATATTAACGCTGCTCTCGAAGGTCTTATTTACCGAGGTAATCAAGATTTCAATGGTGAGGATATCCTTACTATTAATACAAATGACTTAGCTAATAAGGGTGAAGGTGGAATATTAGCAAAACAAGATACCGTCAAGATTAAAGTTAAAGCGGTTAATGACGCACCTGTTAATAGCGTACCTAAAGAGCAAACCGTTAATGAAGACGAAGACTTAATCTTTAGCGGCACCAAAAATAACCTCATTAGCATCAGTGATGTAGATGCGAATGAAGGAACGGGTGAAGTCGAAGTAATGCTTGCTGCTAATAAAGGTGTACTAACACTCAAAGATACAGCAGGGTTAACTTTTGCTGCCAACAACACCAATGGCAAAGCACAAATGACTTTTAAAGGAAAAGTCGCGGACATCAACAAAGCTTTAGATGGTCTTATTTACCGAGGCAATAAAGATTACAACGGTAAAGATACTTTGACTATCACAACTAATGACTTGGGCAACACAGGTTCTGGTGTTAGCGAAAAAGTTGCCAAGACCGTCGAAATTACACTCACCCCTGTTAATGACCCTCCAGTTAATGTCGATGTCCCAGGCGCCCAAAGTGTTAATGAAGATACGAGTCTTATATTTAAGGCTGCAAATCAAAACGCCATCAAAATTTCTGATGTGGACGTAGACGGAGATCAAACCAAACCAATTGGTGATGTGCAAGTAACGCTTGCTGCTACCAAGGGTAAAGTAACTTTAGCGCAAACTACAGGTTTAACATTTGTAGAAGGAAGCAGTAATGGTAACGCGACTGTCAAAGTTACTGGCAGCGTTGAGAATATCAACAAAGCTATTGATGGTTTAACTTACCTGGGCAATCAAGATTTTAATGGTGAAGATACTCTTACTATTGAGATTAATGACAAGAGCAATGGTGGTATCGGTGGTGATCTATATCAAAAAGACACCATTAAAATTAACGTCAAACCTATCAACGATACACCTGTAAATACAGTTCCTAGCAAGCAAAGTGTCAAAGAAGATACTGATTTAGCTTTCAATGCAGTTAACAGTAATAGTCTTAGTATCAATGATGTTGATGTCAACGAAGGAACAGGTGAAGCTGAAGTTAAGCTCTCGGTAACTAAGGGTATGCTAACTCTTAAAGAAACCACAGGCTTGACTTTTAAAGAAGGAAATGGCATAGGTAACACAGCAATATCCTTTACAGGTAAGCTAACGGACATCAACAAAGCATTAGGTAGTTTGACGTATCGCGGTAATGCTAATTTCCACGGTCAAGACACTTTGACTATTACCACTAACGATAAAGGAAATAGCGGTGTTAGTGGTGTTTTAACAGATACAGATACTGTTGATATTACTGTTACCCCAGTTAATGACGCTCCTGTAAATAACCTACCTCAAGACCAGAAGGTTGAAAAAAATAAAAAGTTAATTTTCAGCACTCAAAAAGGTAATGCTATCAGCGTTAGTGATATCGATGCTGGTGAAGGAACAGGTAATGTCGAAGTAACGCTTGCTGTTAGTAAAGGTGTTTTGAATTTAAAAGAATCAGCGGGAATAACCTTTAAAGCTGGAGATGGTAAAGCTAATGCGACAATGACTTTTGCCGGGAAAGTAGCAGATATCAATAAAGCTTTAGAGGGTATTGTTTATCAAGGTAACAAAAATTATAGTGGTCAAGATAGTTTGACCATTACCACAAGCGACTTGGGTAACTTCGGTTCGGATATCCTAATCGACAAAGACACAATTGGTATTAGTGTTCTTCCTGACACGGATGATGATGGTATTGATGATTCCACTGAAGAGAAAGTTGCTTTAGAAATTACCAAGCAGAGCTCTACAAGTATTACTTTTAAGAATTTAAGCCAAAAAGCTGCTTCTGATGCGGGAATAGTTGCCCTATTTGGTCAAGATGGCGCCAAAAAACCAATAGTCATAGCAATTAACGAACAAGACCAAAAGCAACTTACTGGAACTTCTCAAACAGTAGCTTTAGCAATTAATGTAACAACTCAAAGCTTTAGTGAGGTTGTCACAAACTCCATCGTTGCTTTTGATGCCAAAGACATTAAAAAATCATCTTTGAAAAAACTGACATCTGTCTTAGATGTTATCAACTTTGAAGTGATGGCGAACCCAGTAATTGGTGAACTGGATTTACAACAGAAAATTAAAGATGGTATTAAACAAAAACCTGTGAGGGTAGAAATTAAGTTACCATCAGGAGATGATGATTCGCCAGTAAATACTATTCTTTTCCGCTCAAAAGACGGTACACTTTGTGATGGACATCGACTAGCTAACATAAATCGTACAGACGACGATGATGATGACGATGACGATGACGATGATAAACTAACAGGAGCGGTACTCCAAGACCGAGACCTTGATGGCAAAGCTGACTATGCTGTTGTGTATCTTCAAGATGGTAAATGGGGTGACTCTGATGGTGTTGTTGATGGTAAAATTTCATACTCCTTGGTTGCCGCCAACTGGGATTTTGGAATGAGCCGTATGGAGGTTAGTTCAAGTAAAGATGTATTAAAATTCCACGGCAACCGCAGTTACGTTCAATTTTCTCTCGACCGTTTCTCTGGAGTTGAAGCAAGTGAAGTTGGGATGGCGCGCGTTCGCTTTAGTGCAGATGGGCAAATCATTCAAGTAAATGGCAAAGCTGTTAAATCCATAGAAGAAGCCAAACAAACTATTATTAAACGCGGCGAAACCCTGTTTAGCACCTTAAGCAAGAAAAATAATAACCCTGATATTGGTACTCAAACTCGCACGGTTGCTTTTGAGGAAGGGGAACAGGCAGTCTTTTTCGTAATCAAAAATGGTACAAAAGACGAATTACTGTTTAAAGGCCTAGATTTCAACGCTGTTCAGTTTTCGCTTTCGTCTCTCAATAATGGTGCGACAATAATGACTGCCAGCAACGACGAGCGCGGGCAAATGGCCAAGTTATCCCTAGCTGGGTTGTTTGATTTCAGTGCCAAGGTTTTGACTGTCGAACAAACGCGTACCCAATTAGGATTATTCGCACTCAGCCAAAGTCAAACAACATTAAATACCACCGATGAATTAATCGACCTCAAATCATCCGCAGCTTTCGATGGCAAGCAAGTCAAACTAAGCTTCTCACTTCAACGAGAAGCTGCATATAACAATTCTGCTTACTTATTCCGAGTGGATGATGCGTCTGGCTCAATTCGAGACCCACTTACTGGTATGTTGCTTAATCCTACATCTGGTTTAAGTGCAGAACAAAAACAGCGTTATTTAGAACTTGTAACAACAGAGCGTCTGGTTCAAGGCTCAGAACTTCAAACCGCAAACCAAGAGACAAGAGAAATTTCTGTTAATATCATGGGTGGTGAGTACTATGTACCATTCTTGGTTTCTGACGGGACGCTTGCTAGTATTAACAAAGATTTTAGTCGTGTTCTCACACCATATTTGGGTATCAATAGCAGCAGTGTTGACCATTTTCGCAGTTTGGGTAATAACAAATTTGGTATTGAGGACATAATTAGTGGTGGCGACCGCGACTATAACGACATGATTCTCTCAATTAAGCAAGTGCAAATTATTGGTTAATCTCAATCTAAAGTATTGTGGGCAGTGCCCACCCTACTTTATACTTTCGGCAACTTGTTTCAGGCGCCTTAATTGCGCTTGCATATCCTGTTTGGTAAAATTTTCAGCAAATACCTTAAAACCCCAGCCAATAACAGGGTTGGGTATTTGAAATTCAAATCTATTCAGTAAACATGTACCGTTGGGGTTTGGTTGACATTCCCAACGGTCTTTACCTTTAAAAAATCCTTCAAAACCCCAAACTACTAGTCCTGGTTGCCGTTCTACAACTGTACTGTTTAACGTCGGCTTAATTAATGGCACTTCAATCACAAATTTACTCTTTCCTCCAACATTTGTATTCCAATCTCCAACTGGATAGCAACGTAAAGCCGGATTCAGCCAGCGATGCATTAAATTTAACTCAGTGATACAGCGTTCAACCGTTGTGGCTGAGGCGTTGATTTGAATAGATTGCTCGAATACTTGGGTAGAAGACATATATTTTTAATCTTAAAATAGAATAAGCTACATTTTGTCAAGGCAAATAGTAAAGATAGTTACAAAAACTCGCGTTGTTGTAAAAAAAAGCTGTCATAGTCGTAGAATATTCAAGCAAAATGCTGGTATGTTACTAACTGCCTCTTTAAGGAATATTAAATCATGCCTCAACAGCCTTTTCGATATTCTACAATTGAGCCTGAAGCGAAGGCGCCAACTTTAAAGCGACTACGACAACTTGCACGGATACTCGATAAAGCCATTGTGATACCTGGTACACAAGTAGGTATTGGTCTCGACCCAGTTATTGGGCTGTTACCTGGTGTCGGTGACTTTTTGGGCGTGCTACTATCTAGTTATATTGTCTTAGAAGCTGCACGCTTGGGGGCGCCGCGTTCGACTTTGGGAAGGATGGTATTTAATATAGTTATCGATGGACTTGCTGGTACGATTCCATTGATAGGAGACTTTTTTGACTTTGCATGGACTGCCAATACCAACAATATTAAGTTATTAGAAGAATATTTAAAATTTCCAGGCGCCAAGAAACAAGCTGATAAGTGGTTTATTGGAGGAGTTTTAATTGTACTGTTGCTCGTGGCGATTGTGCTTGTGGCAATACCCGTTATATTAGTTAGAATGGTAATGTCAATTTTGACAGGCGGTTAAATAAATCACTGATAGGTTTTAGTTGTGTTGAAAAATAAACTTTTTTTTCTAAGATGCCAAAAAGTTATATTTTTGGATTAAAATCGCTCAATCTAAAATCTATACTCTATTCACTGTCGAAGACAAATCTAAAATCTAAAATGAGAGATTGGTGGCGGACGAATTTTCCTTTAGGTAAGCAAAGCTTAACTATTGCCGACGCAAACGGATATCCGGTAAAAATTGCATATGGCGAAGTTGGTAGCGGAAAACCGTTATTTTTACTACACGGTATCGGCAGTTGGAGTTATAACTGGCGTAACAGCATTAAACCTTTATCGAAATATTTTCGCGTAATTTGTTTTGATGCCAAAGGTTATGGTTTCTCTGATAAACCGATATCGCGTCGCGAGCAGCAAGGACATCAAGTTACAGAACTAGCTAGAGTCATTCGTGCGTTGTGTAATGAACCTGCTATTATTGTCGGTGAATCTTTGGGCGCCTTAGTTGCTCTGGCTGCTTCGCAAAAGTATCCACAGTTAATTGCAAGACTAATAGTAGTAAATGTACCTATTTTTGCCAAGCGTTTGCCGCATTGGGGAATGTCTTTGCTTTCTCAAATTCCAATAGAAGTTATACAAGCTATTGATACTTCACGTATAAGTTATTTATTTGCTCCTTTGGTTCGTGAAGTTATGGCAGTTGAACGGCGTAGTGTTTTATACGACCCTTCAACACTAACACCAGAAGACGTATATTGGATTACTTATCCATATATTGAGTTTCCTGGAACTTTAACCAAGGTTGCGGAAGAATTAAAAATTGCCGCGCAAGAAATAGAGCTAGCGCAGGCAAATAAGCCTAACTGGTTAACTAATACTCAAAATAATCTCTTTAAAATTAGCTGTCCTACGTTAATTTTATGGGGTAAGCAAGATTCGTGGTTTCCTGCAAGCGATGGTAAAAAGTTACAAGAATGTATTCCAAATTCATATTTAAATATCATTCCTAACTGCTGTCATGATGCTTCGTCCGGCGCCTCGGCTATTATAAATAAAACAGCAGTGAGGTTTTTACAAGAAAGCGGTTACTGCTAAGGCGCCAAGAAACCGGGTTTCTAAGATTTTAAATAATAAACGGATGTAACAGGTAATTTGTTTGTTACATCCGTTTATTATTTTATGCACCGTAATTAACACCATAGAATATAATAACTTTATTCAATTAAAAAAACTTACTCGTTTGCTTCAAATAAATGTTCAAGCATATGGCGATTTTCATTTTGAACTCCTTTAACTTGTGAAACTATAATTTCAAAGTTTTCTTGAATAACCTCAAAATTTTTTTGAGTAAGAGTCATAGCAGTAAATACATTGGAGGCAGCACTATTTAATTCTTTAATAGAAATTCTATTCGACTCCAAAATTGTTTCAATTCTATCTAGTCTTTCTGAAGATGCAAAACTTGCTTCTTCTAACCGAGCGATACGCTCTGACGCTGTAATATTTAAATGTTCTAACTTTTCGATACGCTTCGTTGATTGGTTACAATAATTTTCCATGAATGCAAGAACACGTTCAAATACTTCATCCAATTCTTTCTGTCTTCTATTAAACATAAATATGTTTGTATTAAGCATAATCTTATTTTAGTTTATTTAAGTTAGTTCAAGTTAGCTACTTTGTATCTAGATACTACTATTAGTATAAAAATTTAATTGTATTTTACAATTACTTGATGTAATCAAGAAACCGGGTTTTTCGCAAAACCCGGTTTCTAAATACTAAAATTCCCAACTTCTTTGAAAAGTCGGGAATTTATTTTTTAAAATAAAACAGAAAATAAAAATTATGCCTTATTTATACATTTAAAGACATAGAAGCTTAATTGTCTCCTTGAACATAATTATTCTTGTATACCAAACAAATGGTCAAGAATATTACGACTTTCAGACTGAAGTCCTTTAATTTGGGAAACAACGACTTCAAAATTTTTCTGAATCACTTCAAAATTCTGCTGACTGATACTAACAATGTTAAATATATTAGCAACTGCTGTATTCAGTTCTTTGATAGAAGCAGCATTTGATTCGATTGCGGATTCTATCTTGTCCATTCTTTGCGATGCAGCTATATGTACTTCTTCAATGCGAGTCATGCGGTTAGATGCTGCTAAGTGTTCTGCCTGTAAGGTAGTGATAAGCTGTGATGTAACAAAATGCGCTTCTTCTAAACGAGTCAAATTCTGTACGGTTTGCTCGCTTTCATTTTTACTTTCTATGATTGAAAGAACACGGTCAACAATTTCGTCAAATTCTTTATATTTTTTTTCCGTTGACATATATAACTCCTTCTCTTTAATAACTATTCTAAATTGATTTATATTTCTTTGTGTGGCTGATAAAATAAATTTGATTAGCTTTTTATTACTTTGATACAGAAACCGGGTTTCTACTTAAAGAAACCCGGTTTCTAAAAAAAAGAGGAGCGGGAGGAAGCATTATCAAGCGCTTTTCACTCCCGCTCCAGCATTCACCGCTGAAGCGAACAGAAATTTAGTAAAACGTTGTCTCTTAGGGGGCTAATGTGTGGACAACAACGTTTTTACGTTTATCTCTGATGCGATGAATACCAAACTTAAATATTTGGATAAGTAGATATTTTGATATTAGATAATATTACTTAAGTAAAGGTACTTGTTATCAGGTTGTAGATGCTTTTTATATCATCAATATAATCTGATTAAATAGTTGCCAGATTAGCTCTGGCAATGGTGTTTGGTAGTTGAGTACACCCTGATAACAACACCCTTGAAGTCGTTTATCTTTGTTTAAGATAACCGACGAATTCAGGAGTGAGTTGCCAATCTGGCAAGTTTCTTGATAATTTAGTTTTGAGTATTTTTCTTATAAAATAAATATAAAATTGTATATTTGCTTTCAGACATTCAAAAACCGGGTTTACTGAAAAGCCCGGTTTGTTAACAAATATTGGTTTCTTAAGTTGAACTGTTACTTACGCACAACAAAAGAAATCGGGTTTTGTTTGCGGGCTTCGACGGGTTGAGCTAGAGGTTCCTGGTGGATGCCTAAAGAATTGTTATGAGGTGGCAAGATAGTAACCGTTGTATTTGTTTTGCGTGTTGTCGGAGGACCATGTGTACTTGTTTTTGGTGGCACAAAAACTGGAGGCTTTTTAGGCGCCTGTGGTTCTGTTTGATAATAACGACGTTGAGCGATACGTTCTTCGTAACGGTTAACACGCTTTTGATTTTTTGAAGAAAGCTTAGAACTGTTAAGCCAGCGGAAAATAACCAAACACCCACCTCCACAACTCAAAGCAATGGCCATAACCACCCATATTGGAAATTGACTGCTTTTTTCGGCAGTTGGACTAGGACTAGACTCAATTATTTCTACTTGAGCTTGCTCGGTCATATCAAGAGTCTGCGACTCTTCTATACGTCCTGCATATCCCAGACTATAAACTGATAGCACGGCACCACCAGTAAATAGACCAAGTAAAGCTACCACCAAAAGCCAAGGATGATAAGCAATCAAGCGTATAAAAAACCTTAACGCTGATTTGTGCTTTGATACAACCGTTTTTTCAGGTTTGTGTTTAGGCGCGTTTTCAGGTGCTGGAGTGCCAGCGTCACTTGTCTCCTGCTGTACTCTCTGACTGTTTTCCATGATTTTTGCGGATTTATACCCCTCTATCCGGCTAATTGTACATCTGGAATACACCTTGAGTATCCGTAGCAAAAATGTGACTTCTTGTAGCATTTTTCTGATACATCGGCTACAAAAAACCACTTTTTTAGCTAAATTTGGGTATTTATTTAGACTTTACGCACCTAATCTACTACTGAAAGAAAACGATAATCAGGACTTTATTGAAGAATGCCGTTCGAGTGCAAACTGTACTAATTGGTCAACGAGGTTAGTAAAAGGTACTCCTGTATGTGCCCACATTTGAGGGTACATACTTGTCGCTGTAAAGCCAGGTAGCGTATTAATTTCATTAATCAGTATTTCTCCTGTTGATTCAACATAAAAGAAATCTACGCGCGACAACCCTGCTGCATCCACTGCGGCAAATGCTCGTATTGCCATCTCTTGTATTTGCGAGACAACAGAAGAAGGTAACGGCGCCGGAATCAGTAATTCTGCCAGTCCCTCTGTATACTTGGTTTCGTAATCATAAAAATCGCTACTGAAAGTAATTTCACCGAGAACAGAAGCTTTAGGATTATCATTCCCTAAAACAGCGCATTCAACTTCTCTAGCAATTACACCTTGTTCAACAATAATTCGACGGTCATAACTGGCAGCATTATCAAGAGCAGCTTCTAGTTCAGCACGGTTACGAACTTTAGCAATACCAACAGAAGACCCCAAATTTGCAGGTTTAACGAAGCAAGGATATCCCAAATTAGCTTCAATATCATCACAAAGCTTTGGAAAAACACAAGGATTAGAATAAACCTGAGAGCGTGTCACCACAACATACTTAACTTGAGCCAAACCAGCTTGTGCAAAAACATCCTTCATGGCAATTTTGTCCATACCTGCTGCTGACCCCAGTACACCCGAACCAACATAAGGTACTTGCATCAACGTCAGTAAACCTTGAATAGTACCATCTTCACCATTAGGCCCGTGGAGGATAGGGAACCAAACATCAACTTGATTGGCTTCAGCAGGGAATTGCCATAAATTTGGAGAAGGAGCAAGATTTTGTAGAGCTTCACCACTATCTAAAACTTCTTGTGCAGTTGTAGGAGCTTGCCATAAACCATCTTTTTGAATATAAAAAGGCAGCACATCATATTTACTAGCATTTTCATCAGCACTTAAGGCGCCGAAAATAGCGCGTGCAGATTTTATTGATACTTCATGCTCGCCCGAACGACCACCAAACAAAAGTCCGACTCGCAGCTTCGCCATGACAACCTCCACATCTCCATCAAATCCTGAATAGATTACCACAACATGGCACTTTTACTACAAGAGCAAAATATAACATTTCCCTTCCATATGAAACACAACCACTGCCCCCCAGCTGGTAATAAGCACTTCAGTGCTTCCCCCTCATCACCCACCAAACTCCCCCAACCAACCCCATCAAACTAAAAACAGCCTGCAAAACACAATTTCTAACCCTCAAAAAACGAAAATAACTCCCCGCAATTAAATGCTGCTCCCGCGCAGTACTCCACAACTCAGACAAAACCAAATACCAAACCCTTACCAAACCCCAAACTCCCCCAAAACGCATAGCATCCCAACACATATCCTCAAACACCATAACCATCTGCTCACCAAACTCGCGTCGAAACCCAACAGGATAAATAACCAACAAACAACTATAAATCCCAACCGATAACTTTAACGCTAATCGTGCCGACATAAACTTCCTCCCTATGATTAGCGCATTTAAATCGATGAAAGCAAATTTTTAGTCCTAGCCATATCCACCAACTCCTCCAACCGCCGAGCCTCTAACCCAATAACCTCTCGTCCCAACTCAGTAATACTGTAATACCGTCGTCGCTCATCATCACAGGCGCCTAAACCCTCACATTCCACAATTAACTTATCCATAACCAAACGCTTAATAGCTGTATAAAGCGTTCCAGGGCCAAGCTTAACCAAACCACCCGTCCGAACGAAGACCTCCTGCATAATTCCATAACCGTGACGGTCAGCATCAGCAAGCGAAAGCAGTATATGAAACACTGCGGGTTTTAGCGGCAAAAAATCAATAGGCTTCATAATTAGATCACTCTATATCGAATCTAGATATATCATAATACAATATATCCATTTTAGATATAGCTTACCTATGATACATGTATACTTACTAATTGCAGCTTCTGCAACCAGCTTATTTTGGGCACTTTACGAGCTATGGCAAGCGCTTCAACTTCCAGTTGTGAGAAAAATAGACCCAGACTATCCATCACAGAGTGGTGTAAGGGCGCCAAAAAGACCTCCGAATGGGTCATTAGATGCATTCGCAACACCAGAAATTGATGGCAGCAACATTTCTCGCATCCCCTAAGAAAATAAATTATTACTCTTGTGGAACAGGCATCCCTGCCTGTTTATTTAGCCTGTTTATTTTACTTTGATAAATAATAAATTAAAATAAAAGCCTACTATTTAGTTTTAAATATATGGCAACTCAAAATGCCGAGCAAATATTTCAAGAATACATAACAAAGCTTTATCAAGAACATTTACCATCGCAACATAGCTTCTTCGCCAATTTACGTTCGTTAAGCAGTGAAAAGCTGAATAATCGAAATTTACTAGGACATTTACACCTGCGATATCAAGCAGCATGTCATGCCACGCGCGTCATGGTATATCACATACCACACCTTGATAGTCCATCATTACGAGTACGTAAGCTGCGAGTTATTAACGACGATGATGGTTTAATGAATGGTGATACCCATCATTATCAATTAACTCGTGCATTTGTACGAATGGGCGCCAAAATTTTAATTGATGACGAAGAGTTTGGTAGTTTAAATACACTACAAAATATTCTTGACCCAATTACAGCAAAATTTATATTATTAGTACAAAATTTGTATCCAAAATCATTAGATCCGTGGTGCGTAATAGAAATGTTTGCCGATGATTGGATGCGCGCGATTATGAATAGTTTAACTAAATGTTTTCCTTTTATTAAGGAAGAAGCTTATTTTGCTGATTGTTTTAACGAAGGAATAGAAACAAGACATGCACACGAAGCTTTAGATTTAACTAGTTTAGTTATTAGAGATAACCCTGAATTGTTAAATGCTACTATTGAAGGCGCCCGAATTATGGCGAATGGGTTGGATATGCTATGGTCTGGATTCGATGATTTATTACAGGATTATTGGCAACGGATGTAACGGATGGCAATACTGCTCAGTTAACGTATATCTTGCACCATTTAAGGGCAAGTTCAAAGAAACGGGGTTTCACGTTTCGCAATTGTTTATACAGTATTGACGATGTATTATCTCGTTTTGAAGTTAATTTCATTGCTAGGCGCCTTTCCTCTCCTCTGTTTCTCTGTGCCTCTGTGGTAAAAAAATAATAGTACGGTGGGCAGTACCCACCCTACGAGCCATATATTATCAAGCTGATAATAAATTGTCTTTACTATAGGTAGATTCTATAAATCCTTTAAATATACGTTCGTGGTTGGGGTCATTTTGGGACATTTCGGGATGCCATTGCACTCCTACTGCCCAAGGATGGTGTATGTGTTCTGCTGCTTCTATTACTTTATCTTCGACTGAGTGAGCTACCGGGCGCCAGTTAGATGGTAGTACACCTACTGCTTGGTGATGCCATGAAACTACTGATATATGAGTTTTTTGTATCAATTTTCCTAAACGACTATTTGCTGTAATTATTACATCATGTTCTGTAGATTTACGAATACCTGGTTCTGGTTCTAAGCGATGTGAAACTGATGTGCCATACTCATCTGGAATATGGGGTATTAAAGTGCCACCAGAGGCAACGATGAGTATTTGTAACCCTCGGCAAATGCCTAATACGGGTATGTGATTTTCTAATGCGAACTTTGCTAAGTTGATTTCAAATGCATCGCGCTCGTTATCTACCGAATATACCATTGGGTGAGCGGCGCCGTTATATAAAGTCGGGTCTATATCTCCTCCACCTGTTATAATCAAACCATCAAGTCGTTTTAACAACGTTGCTGCATTACTTTCTCCTGGTGGCAATAATACTGGAGTACCACCTGCTTTACGCACTGAGTCTAAATAAGTACTGGGTAAAGAAAAAGGAATTGGGTCTTGGCGCCCGTATGTTGTAATACCAATTAATGTATGTTGATAATTAGAATAAGTCTTACTCATCTTCTTTAATAGCTCCTAAAGTTTTTAAAGTGTTAATTTGGGCTTTTGTAAGATTAACAACACCAGTAATATTCAAACCTTCGTAAAGTCTTGGCGCCCGGAGTGAATGTAATCGTGTACCTGTGGTAACATCCCAAAGTGCGATATTACCGTCTTCACTGCTACTAGCCAAAGTTTGACCATCAAGACTAAAAGCTACTGACCATAGTCTTTCTCGATGTCCTGACAAAGTTTTGTATATTTCATTTGTAGTTATATCCCAAATTTCTACAATTGCACTACCACCACAAAAAGCTAAAAAGCGGCCATCGGGACTAAAAGCAATTGAACGCACCCAACCAATGGAAACTTTCAATGTCCGTATTTCATCACCTGTCGTCACATCCCATAACTTGACTGTTTTATCTTCGCTACCACTCGCTAATATTTTGCCGTTAGGGTGAAATTTTACAGACCGAACCCAGTCATTATGACCTTTGAGAGTTTGTATACACTCAAGGGTGTTCGCATTCCAAAGCTTAATGATTTTATCTTCGCTACCACTAGCTACCGTAAACCCATCAGGACTAAATGTTACAGACCAAATCCAACTATTGTGACGTTCGGTAGTTTTGCGAAGCTTTCCATTTTCAACATTCCAAACTCGCACCAATTTATCATCTCCTGCACTCACCAGGTTTTTACCGTCTGGACTAAAAGCAATAGAGAGAACTCGGTCGGGGTGGTCGGTAAAAGTATTTATGAGATTACCACTTTTGATATCCCAAAGCTTTATTGTTTTGTCGTCGCTACCACTGGCAATAATAGTATTACTACTACTAGGACTAACTGCTATCGCACGTATTCTATTCTGATGCGCTTCAAGCGTTTTAGTTAGTTGACCTGTATTGGTATCCCAAATTTTGATAGTTTGGTCTTCATCACCACTTACCAAAATACTATCTGAACCAAAACCAACCGACCAAGACCAATTTGTGTGACCTTGAAAAGTTTTTAAACATTGACCTGTATCAACATCCCAAATTTTTACAGTTTTGTCATCGCTACTGCTAATTAAGGTTTCACAATCTTCACCGCAAAAGGTTACGCTCCAAACTCTAGCGGTATGTCCACGTAAAATATTTTTGCGTTTACCTGTACTAACGTTCCAAATTACAACATCGCAATCTTCACCAGCACTAGCTAATAAATTACGCTTTGGATGAAAAGCTACTGACCGCACCCAACTTTTATGTCCTATCAGGGTTTTTAACTCTTTACCGCTTTCAACATCCCAAAGAATAATTTTGGAATCATCGCTGCTACTGGCTAAAATTTTACCATCTTGACTAAAGGCGATAGACCGAACGCGGGCGGTATGTGCTTGTAAAGTTTTTAGGTATGAGTCAGTTGTAGCATCCCATAAAATCACGCTTTTATCACTACTACCGCTAGCTAATATACTGCCATCGGGACTAAATGCGACACAACGCACCCAACTCATATGTTTTTCTAGTACTTTATATTCACCTGTATCTAGGCGCCAAAGTCGAATTGTTTTATCTTCGCTTGCACTTGCGATAATATTACAATTGGGACTAATTGCTACAGACCAAACTCGTTGTTGATGACCTTTTAAAGTTTTTAAACATTGTCCAGTAGATGTATCCCAAAGCATAACAGTTTTATCATCGCTAGCGCTAGCAAGCATTTTACCGTTACTGCTAAAAGCAATCGAACGCACCCAATTGGTGTGTCCTTCCATTGTTATCCATTGTTGTCCTTCACTATATCTCACACGAATTATACTTTTTGTATCACCCATTGCCCAAATTGAATCAACAGGACTAGAAGCTAATGATAAAACTGTACCAAATGCTTCGGTAAAACGAGATTTTTTTAAGTCGGAGTTAGTAAAGTTAACGTTGCATAACTTTGCACCACGCAGGTAAGCTTGCCAAATCGTTAAATTCGACAAATCTAGACCAGATAAGTCGTAATCTTTGTAAAGCAATAAGTTAAGTATATTACCTACTGCATAATTAGTTAACTTATCCTTTGCTTTTTCAAGTGGTTCAACAAGCTTTAAATTAATTTCTGATGCTGATAGACTTTGACAAATAGGTTCTAATATAACTTCGGTTTGCCGATTTCTAATATAATCTTTAGCTGTAGCTTCAATCAAAGCGTATTGATTTAATAAATCGTATTCTCCAGTTTTAATTTCTTCACTGACTTGTCGAATAAGTAAAGCAATCATATACTCCATCACAACGTTTTGGAGTGTAAACTTGCCGTCAACTGTTTCAATTAAAGAGCGTCTTTTGAGTTTTTCTAAGCTATCAATAAAGTCAAAAAATACTGGTTTATCAACTATTTCATCGAATAAGTCTTTAATTTTAACTGGTTCACGATTGATTGCTAACCAATACAAAATCTTTTTTTCTATGTCTGACAAATTATTAAACTGACTATCTAATAAACTTTCAATTCCTACAAAAGCTGTTAAACCTTGTTTAATAAACTCATCTATATCTCCACTGAATAAATCTTTAATAAAAGTAGAAACAATTTTTAATGCTAAGGGATTACCACTATATAGCTGTACTAAATCTAGCATTGCTTTTTTAGACCCAATTAATCCCTTATCTTCTAAAATATTTAACCCTTCATCTTCTATTAACCCCGGTAAAAGCAATGAGCGAATTGGTGAATTTTCTCCTTCTTGAACTGCAATATATTCAGGTCTAATACGACTAGTTATAACTAAACAGCTTTGATGGAACGATTCAGATATCCGCTTAATTAATACACCATAGTCTTGATACTCTTTTCGATATAACCCAACATTTTGCTCTGTATCGAGAATTGATTCAAAATTATCGAGAACTATTAAACAGCGTGATTTACGCATATACTCGATTAATATCGATATATCGCTAACATTACCCTTAATTTTGATTTCTTTTTGGTCAGAGAAAAATTTGATGCAGTCTACTAATATTTTCTCTAACTTCGGCGCCTCTCTTAAACTTCGCCAAATAATAAAATCAAATTGCGGAGACTTAAAATCATTCAATAATTCAATCAACTTAACAGATAGAGTAGTTTTACCTAAACCACCCATCCCCAAAAGGGTAACAACACGACAATGAGTTTCAATTATCCAGTATTTTAAGGTTTCTAGTTCATGTTGGCGCCCATAAAAATTTTGTGTACTGGGTGCTTCTCCTAAATCGAGTCGCGTTTTACTGACAACTGGCAAAAATTCCGAAACGTCATAAACAGGAAATTCCTTCTCATAATTACTAAATAGTGTGAGCAACTCAACGCGCTTGCTAACTCCAAACGCTTGATACAATCTTTCTAAGTATTTTCTGACCGTAGCTGGTTTAATGCTGAGTACACTAGCAATCGCATCATCCGGTTCACCTACCAACACCATTTGCAACACCTCTTTACGTCGAGGTGTCAGCTTGTCGAAAATTTGCTTAATCTTTTCGTCCATTATTAGCTCCAAACTTTTGTGACAATATTCTTGTATAAACGGTCTTTGTGTGACACGTGTCACGGATATCATCTTATCCTATTGACACAGACGCAACATGTCGCGTCTCTACACCTGAATGTAAACTTTTACAACATTTTCTCAGCAATATTGACAGGTATAGAAAAGTAGTGCTAGATTTTAGGTGTCACAAATTACGTAAGTAATTGTCACGAAGCTGCGGTAAGAGGGTGTGAATAAAATAGCTTTGCAGCATTAGTTAGATGTACGGTGAGGAGAAGGTGACAATTCAGATGGAAATGGTTTACTAGTAAAAATATACCTACCTAGTCTTCTTGAGTCACAAAGCGAGCATATTACCATGACTACTAATAATTACAGCCCACTATTTCGTTTGGTTGCAAGATTCATCAAATACTTCTTGCTAATGAGTTTGGGAATTGCGATAGCTTATACACTATCGACTATTTTAGGAGCATCACCTGGTTTAGCGATAGTTGGGGTTGCCTTTGGTTGGTTCTGGCGCCTGGGAGTAGTGTTATTGTGCTTGATAGCAGTAACAATGATTTATGAATCTTTACGATGAAAATCTTAGAAACCTGGTTTTTGTAGAAACCAGGTTTCTGATTACACTAGGACAGGTTCTTGTACTTTTACAGGAATACCCGTCAAACTAAAAGCACGAACTTCGGTAATTTGAACTTTGACTAACTGACCCTTGAGTTGGTTAATATCTCCGGTAAAGAAAGTTAAACGGTTTCCACCGGTTCTACCCATAACTTGGGTGACATCTTTAGGGTTTTGGTCTTCTACAAGGACTTCTTCGATGCGTCCCATATATCTTTGCGAACGTTCTGCTGCTTTGATATTAACAAGATGATTGAGACGTTGTAATCTGTCACTTTTAACTTCTTCGCTCAATTGATTATCCCATACTGCCGCAGGTGTACCGGGTCGAGGTGAGTATGCAGCAGTATTCAACATATCAAAGCCAATATCTTCTGTTAGTTTGAGGGTATTTTCAAACTGCTGTTCTGTTTCTCCAGGAAAACCAACAATTGCATCAGCGCTAATCGATGCATCGGGCATGTATTCACGAACTTTATCGATGATACGACGATATTTTTCTTGAGTATACCCGCGTGACATTCTTTTTAACACCTCGTTATCACCCGACTGAAACGGGATATGAAAGTGTTCGCATACCTTGGGAAGTTCTGCACAAGCTTTAATCAAGCGTTCTGTAAAATAGCGGGGGTGAGAAGTTGCAAATCGAATTCGCTCAATGCCTGGTACATCGTGTACATAATATAGTAAATCAGTCAGCGTGTGGAGATGGCGCCCCGACTGAGTGCTACCAGGTAAGTCACGTCCGTATGCATCTATATTTTGACCCAATAACGTAATTTCTTTGTAACCCTGGCGCCCTAATTGTTCAATTTCGGTACGAATAGCTTCGGGAGTACGTGACTGTTCAACACCTCGTACACCTGGAACAACACAATAAGTACAACGCTCGTTACATCCATAAATAACATTAACCCATGCCGTCACATTACTATCGCGACGTGGCTTAGTAATATCCTCCATAATATGTACAGCTTCTGTAGCAACAACTTGGTTGCCATCAAAAACTTGCTGTAACAAATCTTTAAGACGGTTAGCGTGCTGTGGTCCCATCACCAAATCTAATTCAGGAACACGTCGCAGTAAAGATTCTCCTTCTTGTTGTGCGACACAACCAGCAACAACCAAAGTTAAATCAGGTTCCGAGTGCTTGCGTTTTGCTTGCCTACCTAAATAAGAATATACTTTTTGTTCAGCGTTATCACGAATAGTACAAGTATTGTAAAGTATTACATTCGCTTGGTTTGGGTCTTCTGACCACTCAAAGCCCATGTCTTCTAGAATACCAGCCATGCGCTCCGAGTCAGCTTTATTCATCTGGCAACCGAAGGTAGTAATATGGTAGCGGCGGTTAGAAGTGGTCATAATAAACTCAGCTATAAAATGAATATACTTAATGTACCTTCTAAATTATATGAAAAATGTTGAAGTTACTTGTTAACGCGCCAAAAGGTGGAATAGGTAAAACAACGATAGCGACCAACGCAGCACTCCTTCTAGCAAAGGAAGGTAAAAAAATTTTAGCCTGTAAGTTGTCCGGTTCATCGCGAATGGACGAACATATTCAGGCAAAGCAGCTTGAATACCCTGGACTCTACGATAGTATTACAATTTGGGAGCCAGATAACGACAAACTGCCAACAAATTTCCAAGGACAAGGAAATCCTGATGTTGTAGTGGTAGATTCAGATGATTACTGGAAAATACTAAACGATTTGGTAGATAAGAAAAACAAAGGCTGGAGGGTTATTGCTCCCATTGTGCCTAATGAACCAGAGGGAATGCAAGTTATACCCGATGAACTAGCTACGGTTTTTATGCAATCTCAAATTACTGGGGTCAGCATTAAGTTAAAAATATTACCAAACAAATGTGGTGAAAAAGATACTATTGAGAACGATATTAGTCTAGTTAAAATAAGATTACAACAAAAATCCTTATTAAAAGCGCTTAGTTCTTACTATTTACCTTACGCCGGCATGTTTTACCCACCTGTATTTATTGATACAAGTAATTTATTTCGAGACCAATTGCGTGCAGCACTTAAGGAGCTAGGAATTTAAAATCAGTAAAAGGAACGAGTTTTTATGGCAAGTAAGCAATTAATGGCAAGTTTAACAGCAAGCTTAAAGAATAGTCTAAATCGAAAACAAAAGCTTGTTTTTAATGAAAATAAACTGAACTGCGATATATTGAAAGATGTAAAAATAGGACTTGATACTCATAGTACTAAACGTGTAATTGAAATGATTTTTCGTATATTAGCTGTTGCAGAGCTTGAAAAAAAACAATCTATTTATAAGTTTTCTTCTTATGATTATGTAAATAAAATAGAAGAATTATCAAATTTATCAGATGCCAATTGTATAGTTAATATTCCAATTTGGATGTTGATTGCAACATCTGATATAGTTCGTGAAAAATATAATCAATTTGAGTTTAAATCTATAGAAGATGTAATTGAAGTACTACTATTGAATTCTTTTTTACAAATTCAGTTTTTATGGAACCCTAAATGAGTGTTAATAAGTATTTAGTCCAATCATTTGTTAACAACCTACTAGAAGGAAGTCCTGAAGATAAATTATTTTACCAAAATAAGATTATCGATTTATTAGGTGGAGATTCTACACCTAATGTCAATAATTTACCACCCAGAAGAGGGAGAGCAGATGGAGGATTAGATGGACGTATTCCTGTAATTGCTCCACTAATCATAAAACATACTTTACCTAATACTTTACTGCCTAATACACGTGGAATTTTATTCGAGATAGGTAATAACGTGCTTCAAGAAGCCGGAATAAATATTAAAATTCAAAAACAAAAATTTAGCATAGAACAATTTGGCGGTTTCAAAGATGCTCTTGAACGTGAAAAATTGTACGTAGGCATAATTATTACAGCTTTAGATTTATCTCCGGATGTTAAACAGAGAATATATGATATTCAACAAGATAAAATTTATATTTTTGCTCATATTTTATTGCAAGACTTGCTAATGGGTGAGATTAAGGTTAAAGGATTTGACTTCGCTTGTGGAGATATATCTTTACAAATTTTTAGTGAAGCTCTCAAAATCTATAGAATGACCTAATCATTTGAGTGCGGCAGTCCAAATGTGCTTAGTGGCGCCATTTATAAACTTGTATAAATCGAAAATTGATGTAGAAACGCCTTGAGTGATGGCGCCTCTACATAATAGTACAGGAAATGGTACTAAATTTACTGAAAAATAAAGTTTATGTTGATGAAGATAATACTAATGCACAGGCAAGGATGCCTGTGCCACAAGAATTCTTATTTGTAACAATGTATTATATAGTTTCAATTCTTGATTTATTTAATTCAACAAGTTAATAACTGTCTCAATTAACTTTTCTGGTTCGACTGGTTTAGATAAATGCGCTTGAAAACCTGCTTGCAGTGCTAGTTGATAATTAATTTCCCCTGCATAAGCTGTTAATGCAAGCGCTTTGATTTGACTAAGATGTGGCGCCAATTGTCTTACTTGTTTTATGAGCATATAACCATTCATATCTGGCATTCCAATATCGCTGATTAATACATCGGGTTCAAACTGAGCTAAAGCTGTTAATGCTTCTTTTGCTGAAGCTGCTGTAATTACATCTGCTGCTGCCTGTTGTAATATAAAGGCAATAACTTCTTTTGTATCGGTTTCATCATCGACTACTAAAATTTTGGCGCCGTTTAAATTCAAAGCTGGTTTTGAGGGTTTATGATGATTTTGTACCACTTTTTCAATGGGTACGAGTGGAAGTTTTACAATAAAAGTAGAACCAAAATCTTGACCGGGACTTTCTGCTGTCACTATTCCACCATGCATTTCAACGAGGTGACGCACAATTGCTAAACCTAACCCTAATCCCCCAAATTTGCGGGTTGTTGTACTATCAGCTTGACGAAAATATTCAAATACGTGCGGTAAAAAATCTGCATCAATTCCTTTACCATTATCGCTGACTGTAATTTGAGCTTGGTCATCAACGCGCTCTAACTGTACTTTTATATCTCCCCCAACTTGTGAAAACTTGACGGCATTCGAGAGGAGATTCCATACTACCTGCTGTAAGCGACTTGAATCACCTGAAATTGTTGCTGCTTCAATATTAAAATTTGTCTCTATTTTTATAGATTTAGCTTCTGCTGCCAAACGGACTGTTTCAATTGCAGCTTCAATAATTGATATTAAGTTGACCTGAGTAGTGTTGAGACTAAGTTTACCTTGAAGAATACGCGAGACATCAAGAAGGTCTTCTATTAATTCAGCTTGTAATTTGGCGTTGCGTTCAATAGTTGTTAAAGCTAGCGCTGTCTTTGCCTCATCCAATTTTTTACTTTGAAGCAGCTTTGACCAACCAAGAATAGGATTAAGAGGTGTTCGCAATTCATGGGACAGTACTGCTAAAAATTCATCTTTAATTCGATTTGCCGCTTCTGCATCTGCACGTGCTTGTTGAGAAGCAGTATACAACCGCACATTTTCAATGGCAATCGATGCTATTTGTGCTAATTGCATTAAAATTGCTTCGTCTTCAAGAGTAAATTCACCCTCATATTTATCTGAAAGTTGAATTAAGCCTATGTTGCCTCCATCCCGTCCAATAAGAGGCGCCGCTAACCAACCGCGCATGGGAGGGTGTTTACTCGCTTCGTCTCCAAACCCACGCCAACTTTGATGTGACTCAAGTTCCGCTTGGGTCATTCTGATTGGACGGTTCATTTGACAAACCAAAGCATAAATTCCCGAACCATTTGTTGGCTCGTCATACTGGCGCCAAGTTGCGTATTTGTCAGATAAATATACAGAAGTAATTGACTGTGACCAATTTTGGTCAGTTGTCATGCTAGTAACAGATTGATGGGCGCCAATAATTTGATATGCTTGGCGAGTGATAACGTCAAGTACGTCTTCGATTGAAAAAGCAGCATTGATTGCCAAAGCGGCTTGAGTTAATTTTTGTAATTGATTATTAACAATTTGTAGTTTCTGTGCGCGCAGAAAAATCTCAGCTTCCATTTGGGAAGTGCGAAGTTGGAGTTCTTCGTTGATACGGCGCCTTTCCGAATCTTGTTGTTTCAACAGTACAAACTCAGTAATATCCTCAACTCGATTGATAATACAAATAACTTCTCTGCTTGCGTTCAAAACGGGTGAATTAATTGGATTCCAATAGCGCACCTCAAATCCTCCCCCTTCCGATTCTGGGCGCCGAATGTCATACTTTTGTATTGCCATCGTATGTGGCAGTTTATTTTTGAGTACACTTTGAAGCGAGTTGTTGAGATTTTGCACACCAGTTGCTGTTGGGTCATCTGGGTTATCTGGGAAAACATCAAACACGTTACGTCCCAAAATTTCTGAGCGTTTAGTCATCGTAGCTTGTAGATAAGCATCACTCACCGCCACAATTCTCAAATCTGGCGCCAACACAAGACATAAACTAGGGGCAGTTTCAAAAAGAACTTGAAAATCAGGTGTTGGATACTCGGAGAAAGCCATAACTATAACAGAAACAGGGTTTATGAACTTGGTGCAAAAATACCATACTCAGAACTACGATTTCCAGGTACCGTGGAAACTGTGAGGTATGGCGCCTGGTAATTCAAGTTTACAAACAGGTTCTTCGTTTAATCTCGAAGCATCATAAATCCAAACTTCACTTGCATTCGATTTACCATCGTAAACTACGGTAGTTACCCATGCTTGTAATGCATTTTCTGAGTCTTTGACATAAATTGGTTCGGAAGGGTAACGGTTTTCTCCAACATCCGCAATTAGAAGGGCGCCTGTATGATGGTCGTAACGAGCAATTGCATTTAATATTTCTGTACCAATATCAGTTCCAGGTCGAAATGTTGATAAATAGGTATAGCGTGAATCTTGACCAACATATTCAGGTGGAACGTTAGGAAATTCACATTGACAATCTAATATTTTCTCAATTTTATTAACTTTGCCTGTTTGAGGGTTGAGAGAAACGCGCGATAAATGACTTTTTGCTGGTGTGTGTGTTTCACCCGTTGCAACTTCTTTTAAATATTGATTCGTTTGAAAATCATCATACCGGGCGATATCAACAATTACGGCGCCGTCCTGATCAACATAACCGTTAGAAAAGTGCCATTGATACCAAGGTTCTGCTTCACCACGACTTACTACTTTAAGCGTTTGACGGTCTATAACTAGAATTTGGGTTCCTTTACTCGGTAGCCATTCTAACGCATCACTAAAACATTTTGAGCCAGTCATGGCAGCGAATAAATTCAACCGTACAGGAGAGATAAAAAAGATTAAATATTGCCCCGCTAAAACAAAATCATGTACTATCGGTACACCATCAATATTATGTGCGGCTTTTTGCACTATTCTACCGCTAGCAGTACTTTTATAAATATGTAATGTCGAATTTAATCCAGGAGTCATACCAAAATTATAAATTTCTCCTGTTGACTCCGCGCGTTTGAAGTGAGCAGAGTAAGGTAAGCTATCACTTAAGCCACCTAAGTCATCTTCTCCATATGTATCTAGCGTCTTTAAGTTCAAAGCGTAAGGTTTACCACCTTCCCATAGAGCCAATAGTTTATCAGGTAACGCTAGAACAGAAGTATTTGCGGCATTTTTCACGCCTTTAGCTTTAAAAAATTTGTCCCAAAGAGAACCAGGCGCCACCATTCCATAATTAGCGTATATTAATTTATCGGCAGCAGATTCTTCTTTATAACCACTAGTTTCAACGTAGCGATAAACTGCATTAGCACCAGAGTTATTAAAGTCAACAGCTAAAATGGCGCCGTCTCCATCAAACCAGTGTCCCATACGAACACCACCACGTTCTAATCTACCTGGGCCATTACGATAAAGCGTACCACGCAAACCTTGAGGGATTTTTCCAGAGATAGTAGGCAGAGGAGTATGAGGAAATTCTTTAGCAGGTTCTGATATGACACTTGCCCAAGCTTTTTTGTTGACAGACACATTTACAGCAGTAGTCATAAGGGGTTATGGGTATCGGGTTATGCAACAACTATAGCCTGATGTAATATAATTCGATTACCATCAGGGTCATAAACGTATATCTCTCTACCGTGAGATGCAGTAACTATGGCGCCTGTCGGAGGATGACCCAAACCTGTAAACTGTGCAATAGCATCTTCTAAATCATTTACCTCCCAACACAAACTTATCTTACTTTGAGTCGCGTTTTGAAATTCATCTTCACTTGTAGCTTTAGGTTTAAAAATCCCTAATATAATACCAGGCAAATGAAACTCAGCGTAAACATTGGGAATATGACTTTTAGGTTCACCCAGTAATTTTGTATAGAATGTAACCAACGTCTCCAAATTAGTCGATGCGATAGTTACAAGCGAGTTGTTTAATTGTAAAGCCATTGCGAATAGAATACTATATATTAAATTTAGTAATTAGATTGTAATCTAAAATAAATAATAATTTGGGATTTGTTTATAAATGAAATTATTAACAGAACCGTATTTAGAACAAGTGAAGCGTTTGCCTTTGTCTGGGCGCCATATTTTGGCTCAGTTTGACCAAGAGTCTATTGTAGTTTATCAAGCTTATAATTCAAATATTGGAAACTTTGCTGCAAATAATGGCTACTTTGGTGGAGAATTTCTTTTTGACCGGATGAGTTGGATTAAACCAAGTTTTTTGTGGATGATGTATAGGTCGGGATGGGGAACTAAAGCGAATCAAGAGGTTATTCTCGCTATCTGGATTAAACGCTCTGCTTTTGATAATATTTTAGCACAAACAGTGAGCTCTGGCTATGTACCTGAACTTTATAGCAGTAAAGAAGAATGGCAACAAGCTGTTAAACATTCTTGTGTGAGTTTTATTTTACATATAGAAAATATCTCCTCGTTTGTACGTGAGCAATATGCAAATAGGCTAGTTCGTAATCAAGAGCATTTATTAATACCTGTACAATCGCTTTATTCGGTTGATGATTCAATAACTAGAACTAAAATTGGATTATTGCACTGAAGCTAAGGATAAACTATAGCAAAATCATAATTCCTTAGCTAAATGCTCCAAAAATTAACGGCGCCCAACTCCAAAATATATTAAGTGGAGCAGTTAAAAATCAGAAGGTAAGGAGCGCCGTTATGTATGTATGTATCTACTATGCTTGCTTATACGTGATAACACTCGGCGCTGCCATGAAAGCACCGTATTCGCTGGCGCTTTCATTGTAGCCTGTAATTCTAAAATAAAATGCTGTGTTTTACCCCGTAGGTGTGATACCCGTGTAAGGTGTGAGGGGTTATTATATAAAGAAGCAGAAACCCGGTTTCTTTGTAAAGTGTTGCGATTTGTATAGAAAATAAGTGTTTTAAAATTATTCTGTTGGATATGTTGTATGGATGAATAGCTTTACTAAGAGTTAATATTTCTTGTAATAGTATATTGTCTGATACCACTATGATTAACACTACTATTTATTCAGTAATTTGCCATCCAGAGCGTATTTTTACGGTATTTTCTACCGAATCTAAAGGATGGCAGTTTCGAGTTATAAGTTCTGGAGGTGCAGTATATGGAGATGATAAGTTTTACTGCACCCAAGTAGCAGCAGAAAGAGCAGGTCGAAAATGGTTGAAATAGAGCAAATTATCAGTATTTTTACGGTTGTGCTTTGTTAGATAGCTTTCTTTTGAAATCTACGCAATTGCTCGACTATGTGGTCTTCTATTTCTTGTTTCTCTCGACTACTAGCACTTCGCTGATAGTTCCGACCAGTCTCTCTGACAAACTGACGTTTCTCACTTGTAGAAGACTTTGCTTTTGACCCTGGTTTTAACAGAGTCTTCTGTAACTCTTCCCAAGTTTGTTCTGCGACAGCTTCACCGACTTTCACGAGTGCAGTCGGTAGCAACCTTCGTGCTTCTGCACGAAATTCATCTTCGGTTTCAAGCGTTGATAAATCAACGCTTGCCACACTGATATCACTAAAATCTACACTGTTTAAGTCAATCTTCATTTCTCTCTATCTCTTCAAAAAACTCATTCGTTACATCCGTTATATCAGTTGAACCGCGTTCCTCCAACTTCACAATTGCATTATAATCGGCACCTGCATAAACTCTACCACGATACTCGCCTAACTTGTAGCTGTAGGTGAGGCATACCTCTACTTACTAGAGGCATCAATTAGCCAAAACTTATGACACAAACTATTAGTGGTCTGTGTCATTAATTCTGGGGTGTTGTGGAACAGGCATCCTTGCCTGTGTAGTGATATATTTTTTACCTTATTAGGCACAGAGAAGCCAGCGCCGTGCGGGGGTTCCCCCCGTTGAGGCGACTGGCGCGACACAGAGACATCTAGGATTAAACCGCATAATCCGCAGGATTTCCCGCAGGGTAGAGCGCAAAGAAAGAAAGAAGAGAACATAATCGTAAAAAATCCTTAACCGAGCAGTATTACTAGTAGTTCTAATTTACTTGCTCTAACGAGTTGTCATTCAAAACAGTAAATTTAGTACTTTAGCACTAAGAAGCATTTTGTCTGCATGTGTTTGTTTAATATCTCTATTTTTCAAATAATCTGTCGAGGGGAAGAGTGTGATCACAACTGCTAACGCTAATGTATAATATGTGGTTTAAATAATTTTATTGTTACTATGCTCCCCAAAGCGATTGCTTTTTGATGAACCACAAAGGTTATAAAGTTTACAAGGAAAAATTAAGAGTCATTTAAGACCTAGTTTTGAATACCAGTTAAGTTTAGATTGAATGTTAGACTAAAAGGTTTTATTTTATTGTTTGTGGTTAATTATTTATTAATCTTTTATATATTTTAATTTTTAGTATAAATGTTATTTTAAAAGCAAGGTTGTACGTTTAGTTACTGAGATAAATATATGACTACGACAATGGCATCGCCTTCTTCTATTGAGTCTGTTTTGGGACAAGAAGCAGAAGATTTACTTACTTATGAAGCAAAGGTTTCTAAGGAGTTATTACATTTACCAGGGCCAGATTTTATTGACCGCGTTTGGTTAAGTAGTGACCGTACACCTCAAGTTATTCGCAGTTTACAAACTCTTTATTCTACGGGTAGACTTGCTTATACGGGTTATATGTCTATTTTGCCTGTAGACCAAGGTATTGAACACTCGGCAGGCGCCTCTTTTGCACCAAATCCAATTTACTTTGACCCTGAAAATATTATTAGATTAGCAATTGCTGCTGGTTGTAATGGTGTGGCAACAACTTTAGGGGTTTTAGGGTCGGTGTCACGTAAATATGCTCATAAAATTCCTTTTATTGCCAAAATTAATCATAATGAGTTGTTAACTTTTCCGAATCAGTTCGACCAAGTTATGTTTGGTGATGTTGAACAAGCTTGGAATTTGGGAGCGGTAGCTGTTGGCGCCACTATATATTTTGGTTCAGAAAATTCAACACGCCAAATTCAAGAAGTGAGTAAGGCATTTAAACGCGCGCATGAGTTGGGAATGGCAACTATATTATGGTGCTATTTGCGTAACAATGCTTTTAAACAAGATAAAGATTACCATATTGCCGCTGACTTAACAGGACAAGCAAACCATTTAGGGGTAACTATCGAAGCTGATATTATTAAGCAAAAGTTGCCTGAATGCAATAACGGTTATGGTGCAGTTGCTAAGACAACAGGTGAGAGTTACGGCAAGACTAACGAAAAAATTTACAGCGAATTAACTAGTGACCATCCCATAGACTTAACCCGTTACCAGGTGTTGAATTGTTATTGTGGACGTGCTGGGTTGATAAATTCTGGTGGCGCCTCTGGTAAAAACGATTTTACCGAAGCAATACGTACCGCAGTTATTAATAAACGTGCGGGTGGAACTGGGTTAATTTCGGGACGTAAAACATTCCAGCGTCCTTTTGAAGAAGGTGTGAAGTTATTTCATGCTATTCAAGATGTATATTTGTCTGACGAAGTGACTATTGCATAATTACGTAGTAGAGACGTTACATGTAACGTCTCTACACGACAAATACCTTAATATCTAATACTTGGTAGAAAAAATAAATCTACGGTTTCGCCAAATGCTAAACTCAGACCAGCAGATATAACAATTAATAAAAATCTATCAAACCTGCTCAACCCAGCAAAGCGCAACTCCATATCAGCAAGCATTGCAGTTGCCAAAGGCATTAAAACTAAACTAAATATTATTGACCAGCTAGCAACCAACGCAATAGAAATACTTAAAAACAAAACTACTACCAAAGTTCGTGAGCCAAATTTGATTAAACTTTCTAACCAAGAAGTAGTTTGTGCAATAATAGCCAATACAGAAATAGTCACAACACTGCCAACTAACCAAACGATATGGTAAGCAGCTAAATACCAACCTAGCCAGCTATAAGCAAAGCACAGTAATATTAACGACTTGAGTGGAATTCGCGCTCCTACATTGAAGCTCATAAGTAATTATATCTATTATCTATATAAAATTATTCTTATTCTTATTTTAGATAATAGCAGCTACAACTCTTAAAAGTGCAGAATTAATTACAGCAAGGGCAACAGAACCAATTAATGCGCTCCAAAAACCATATCTTAACCGGAAACCGTTTACCAAGTAAGCAACTATGCCAAAAATGATTGAGTTTAAGACAAATAAAAATAATCCAAATATTAAAGTTGTATATATCACAAAGTTTGTTAATTACCTTCACCCTATCGGTAGAAGATATGGTGATAATTTTTCTACTGGTAGTTAGAGCGTATAAATCTTTGGAAAATCTTATTCTTAAGACAGGGCAATTAAAACAGCAATTAGTTTTAATTTTGACTTAATTGCTGCTATAGAGACATTACCATTTTACCATCCTAAGCTACTTCCCCCGCTAGACGTATCTTAATTAATTTAAAAATACGATAGTTCCTAGGTAGCTATTACCTTGAGGAAAATTTATGCCTTTAAACGAAAATCTGAGACAGTACCCAACAAAAGAAGGTAATATAATTGACTCCAGCAATACAGATACCAACGTAACAGTAGATGCTAATTCATATGATAGCAGTAATGCTAATCAAAAAGAGTTTGATCCTTCATTGGGTAATACTATTATATTAGTTACACCAATATTATTTGTATTGACAACTGTAGGAGTTGTATTTTATCGGCTAAAGCAAGTTAAAGCTGTTGCACTTCCATGTAAAAAATGCCAGTACTATAATAGTAACAATTACCTGAAGTGTGCAGTAAATCCAGCAGAAGTACTTACAGAAAAAGCTAAAGACTGTCGCGATTATACATCACAACCGCGAAAGTTTTCTTGGTCTTGGAAAGGGTTTAATAAAAGAAATTAATAAATGTAGAGACGTGACATGTCACGTCTCTCTACTCTAAATTAGACGTGACATGTCACGTCTCTACATTAAAATACACCCACTTCGGGCAGGAAGATGTAGGGTTACTTGTTTGGTTTCTGATTCGTTATTCCATTCAAGTTCGGCGCCCCCGTATAATACGTTGTTGGGTAAAGAATGTAAGCTGCTAACATCTAAGTTTGTTTTGGAATCAGATGTACCTGCGTTAACCGCAATAACTAGTTGTTCGTTATCCAGTGTACGAGTAAATATATATACTTCACCTTGTGCGTACAAAACTTTGTAGTCTCCAGTTCGCAAGCACGGGTACTTGTGACGAAGTGTAATTAGTTGACGATGTGTATTAAGTATTTCATTATTCCAAGCTGCTTCTAAGGGAAAACCTCGACGCGAGTCTGGGTCTAATGCTCCTAGCAATCCAACTTCATCACCATAATAAATGCTAGGGGCGCCGGGAAATGTCATTAAAAGCAGTGTACATAATTCAATACTCGGTATGTCTCCACCTGCAATGGACATTAAGCGTGCAGTATCGTGACTGGCAAGTAAGTTCAACTGCGTTAATTGAATTTCCCAAGGATACAGTTCTAATAATTCCTGGATTTTTTGAGCATATTCAGCGGCAAATAACGGAGGATAAGGTTTGTAGTCACGACTTTGTACTTGGTCGAGAATTACTCTATCTCCTGCTGCAAATGCAATAGTCGGGCCAGCAAACAAGTAATTCATTACCCCGTCAAATTGCTTCCCGTCTAACCATTGTCGTGAATCTCCCCAAACTTCACCGACAATATAAGCATCGGGGTTAATTGCTTTTACACGGTCTCGAAATTCTTCCCAAAATCCTGGTGTCTTAATTTCAAATGGTACATCCAGGCGCCAACCATCAATACCAAATTTAACCCAATACTCAGCAATTTCCATAATGTACTCACGTACTTCTGGATTATCATGGTTAAACTCTGGTAACGCACGATTTCCACCCCAACTTCCATAGTTAGCTGGTGCATCACCTGTATAAGGAGCAAGGGGCCAGCCTTCAATTTTAAACCAATTCACCCAAGGTGAGTGAGGGCCATTTTCTAATACGTCGTGAAAAAAGAAAAAACCACGACTCGAATGATTAAATACCCCATCTAATACAACTTTGATGTCACGTGCATGTGCAGCATCAAGTAACTCACGAAACGCTTCGTTACCACCCAACATTGGGTCTACCTGATAATAATCGTGCGTATGATAACGATGGTTACTAGCTGACTGAAAAATTGGCGTAAAGTAAATTGCATTAATCTCTAAAGACTGAATATAGTCTAATTGTTCTACAATTCCCCATAAATCACCACCTTTGTAACCTTGGAGTGTGGGCATTGCCTCCCAGTCTTCCCAGCGTGCATCATGTAATAATCGCTTTCGAGGTTGTTTGCTTTTTGCAAAGCGGTCAGGGAATATTTGGTAGAAAACAGCGTGCTTTACCCAGTCTGGTGTTTGAATTTGCATACATTACTTAACATGACTTTATAGCAATAGTTACAAATACACACCCCATAACGGGTCTTACTTCTGGTAGAAATAATCAAATTTCACACCAAAAACAATTCAGAGCCTCTCCATTCGCTACAATTAATTTCCCAATCAAAATACTTTGCTGTTCAAGCTGAAAGTAAATATTTTGCTTCGGCGCCTATATAATACTCATTTTTTCTATTTATTTTGTAATTTATGATACCAAATAACTTATTTTTACCTAAAAAGCAGATAGTTAAAATTAATCAAATCAAATAAAAAAGAAAAAGTTTCTTTATATACATTAACGTAGGTAGGCAAGAGCGCGCATGACTTTATATGTACATGAATTGGACTAGCTTGCTCAAATCACAACAAGTAGATTTTCTAACTAGAGTAAAAAAACCCAAGACTTATGAGGTTTCTTTACTAGAAAGTTCTGTAAAAGGTTGTCACTGTGAGATTATGGCGTTTAAAGGTGAAGCATTGACGAAGCTTATTAAAATAGCACGTCAACAAGCTGAACTTGTCGCAAAAAATCCACCCCCAGTCCCTCCAGAATATCCAGAACCTCCAGACTGGACGATACCTTTCCCCAGGTTTTTTCAGCAACAAGCTATTGATTATTTGTTACGAGAGCAAATTGTCGAAAGGGTTATGCAAGAACGCTTGGGTAAATTGGTCAAAAAAGTGCCACATGATGTCTTGACAAGTATTGCTTTAGATGATGAAGGAAATTTGAGGAATGAAAGTAAGTTTTGTTACTCACTCTTTAATAATCCTAAATTTAGTATTCAAGTGCATGTAGCAGATGGTGAGAGTTTTAACGGCATTAAAAAAGATAAAATTAAGTGGACTGTTACACAAGATGATTTAAAAAGCGACTTATTAATTTTTCTATGTTTGTTTTATCCATTTACTGGTAAACATGGAGACGAAAGACAAGTTGTAATTGCCGGGTTTTTACCAACAGATTTACTAGAATCTAGTGACCCTAAAATAACTGTGGTTCCAAGTAAATTATTATATTCGGGTGGTTTGAATTGGTATTTAGACTCATTCACTACTAACGAGGATGACATTGATGTTGACGAAGAAATAATCTTAGCTGAGACTATTCAAATTGCATCAGACCATATTACTGGTGACTGGGAATACTGGCAAACTTTACGTGGTCATACACGAGGCATTAATTGTTTGGCTTTTAGTCCTGGTAATAAAAATAAGGCGCCATTACTTGCAAGTGGTAGTCGGGGTGAAACCAAATTATGGGATTTAAATAAAGGTGAGTTAATTTGTACTTTTTCTGAGCTACCTTGGAGTAAATCTGGACTAGTTGATGAAATCAATGCACTAGCATTTAGTCCAGATGGACAAATTTTAGTAAGTGGTGGCGCCGACTCTACAATTAAAATATGGCATGTAGGCGCCAGAGATTTAATAGATATTTTGCATAAGCATAATGGTATGGTACGGGGAGTAGCTTGCAGTCCTGATAATAGGATGATATTTACAGGCGGTGATGATAGAAGAATTTTATATTGGGATTTACAGTCGCGAAAAGTACACAGTTCGTTTTCACTTGATGATACAAATGCTCATGCACTTGTATTAAGTCAAGATGGAAAAACTCTCGTGACAGGAAGTTATCGTAAAATTAAAATTTGGCGCCTAGAGGGAGAAGAAACACTACTACAAAATTCATTCAGCGCGCATTCGCATATAGTTAGTTGCTTATGCTTAAGTAATGATAGCAAAATACTAATAAGTGGTAGTCGCGACCAAAGTATAAAAGTATGGAATTTAGAAACAAATGAACAAATTAGAACTTTAAAAGGACATAGTGAAGGAGTTTGTGCTATTGCCCTTAGTCCTGACGGTGAAATTATAGCTAGTGGGAGTGCAGACAAAACCATTAAACTGTGGCATTTAGACAGTGGGGAGTTATTAGCAACATTTATTGGTCATACTAATAGTGTAACTGGGTTAACATTTACGACATCAGGAGAAATACTAGTAAGCGCAAGCTTAGATAAAACAATTAAAATTTGGCAACGAGCATCGTAGCACTTCAGTGCTTGTAAAGTGCTTGTAAAGTGCTTTCCATTTGAGAAGCACTAACATTTCACAGGAATTCTAATTATAAACTCAGTACCTTGCCCCAATTGAGAATTAATTTCAATACTCCCACCATGCCTTTCTACAATAATTTGCCGTACAATAGCCATTCCCAACCCCGTTCCTTTACCAACTTCCTTCGTCGTAAATAAATAATCAAATATTTTCTGTTGAACTTCCGGCGCCATACCGATACCATTATCTTTAATATAAATCAAAACAGACTTACTATCAGCAGATAATTCAGTTTTTATATTAATATAGTTAAGATTAGCCGTAATATCTTGGTAACTGCGACCAATATTACCTTCTTCTAATGCATCTATAGCATTTGCTAAAATATTCATAAATACCTGATTCAATTGACCAGCACAACACTCAATACAAGGTATTTGACCGTATTGAGTAATAACTTGAATTTCCGGTCTAGCATCCGAAGCTTTCAGACGATGTCTAAGAATTAAAATAGTACTATCAATACCTGCATGAATATCTACGTCAGTAGAAAAATTATTGTCAGACCGAGAAAAAGTTCTTAAACTTTTACTAATATCCTCAATACGATGAATACCCACCTGCATAGACTGAATAATTTTGGGTAAATCTTCGCGCAAGTAATCAAGCTCAATCTCCTCCAGTTGATTTTGAAGTTCAACAACAGGTTGAGGATAGTAATGCTGATAAGAATCAACTAATCTTAATAAATCTTTAATATAAGTTTCTGCATGAAAGATATTATTGCGAATAAAACCAACAGGGTTATTAATTTCGTGAGCTACACCCGCAACAAGTTGTCCGAGTGCGGACATTTTTTCACTCTGAATAAGTTTAAGTTGTGATGCTTGGAGTTCAGATGCTTTTTGAGAAACTTGATATTCAAGGTTTTGAGTTAAGCGACGCAGTTGTAAGTGTGTTTTGACCCTTGCTAATACTTCCTTTTCTTGAAATGGTTTAGTAATATAATCTACGGCGCCTAATTCCAGAGCTTGAACTTTACTATCAGTATCAGACAAAGCGGTCATAAATATTACCGGAATATCCGAAGTTTTGGAATTAACTTTAAGGCGCCTGCAAGTTTCAAAACCATCAATACCAGGCATCATCACATCAAGTAAAATCACATCAGGCAACCTGCGCTCAAGTTGTTGCAACGCACGTTCACCACTAGTTGCAATTGCCACATCAAAACCAGCATCGCTCAAAGCTTCCGAAATAACATCTAAATTAGTCGGAGTATCATCAACAATCAAAATTAATCCAATCATATTAAAAGAGTTAGGAGTTAGGAGTTAGGAGTAGGGTGGGCACTGCCCACCTTACAAGTTAGGAGTTAAATATATCAATATGTTCTTGAAGCAAATTTTCGATTTGTTCAGTTTGGAATTGTTTAGAAAGCTGAATAATTTGATTAGTAAATAACAAATAATCTGGATTCTTACCAATTTCTTCAGCAGCTTCGGCTAATTTTTTTAATCGACCTTCTTGAGCGAGTTCGAGTAAAACTTCTAAATCTGCCTTTGGTGGCGCCACTAATGTATTAGCTTCAGTATTTATTAATGATGTCTCAGCTTCTTCATACTTCCAAGTGAAACCAAGATAACGTGCCAGCAAATCATATAATTCAGTAGCTTCTAGAGGTTTAGGTAGAAAATCATTACCTCCAGCTTCTAAACTCATCCTTTGGTCAAGTTGTGCTACCGATGCTGAAGATACAATTACAATAAAATCTTTTAAATCTTCTGAAGCACGTAACTTAGAAAGCATCTCAAAACCATCCATTACAGGCATTGATAAATCTGTAATTACCAAATCTGGTTTAAACGAGCGTATTTTTTCCAAACCATCCTGCCCGTCTACCGCTTCAACCATATCAAAACCAAGTGGTTGTAATAAATTCACAACCACCGCACGGTTTTCCCAACGGTCATCTACTATTAATATTTGGCGCCTATCACCTTCGTAACCAATAATATTCCCGGCCACAGCAGCTTGCATTTTTGCCCAATCTTCAGCAACAGGTAACTTAATATCAAAGAAAAAGTCACTACCAACACCTAGCTGACTTTTAACTTGAATTTTTCCACCCATTAACTCCACAATCTGTTGACTAATAGCTAATCCTAACCCTGTACCTTCAGATTTACGCTTTTGTTCACCAACTTGCTCAAAGGCTTGGAATAGTTTATTTACATCTTCAACTGCAATACCCACACCAGTATCTTCAATTTGGAAATGAATAGTATAATTAGAAGATTCACTATTAATAACTTCAGCTTTAAAGGTTACATTTCCTTGGTCAGTGAATTTAATCGCATTACCTAAAAGGTTTATTAAGACTTGGCGTAAACGTTTCTCATCAATTTCTACACCTTCTGGTAAATTTGCACTTGGTTGATAATTAAAATCAATCCCTTTTTGCTCTGCGCGAATACGACAAATTTCAACTACTCCTTGTAGAAACGAAGGAAAGTGTACTGGTTTGGGTGCAAGTTCTAATTTACGTGCTTCAATTTTAGAAAGGTCAAGAATATCATTAATTAAAGTCAGCAAATGCGAACCGCATTGATAAATAATATCTATACCGTGTTTTTCTTTCTCTGGTAAAGCTCTTGAGCGCTCTAAAATTTGAGCATAACCAAGAATACCATTGAGAGGAGTACGAAGTTCATGACTCATGTTTGCCAAAAAGTCGCTTTTAGCTTGGTTAGCGCTATCTGCTAATACTTTCGCTTCTTTTAGTTCTAAAGTACGTTCTTCAACACGTTGTTCAAGTTTTTCAAAAGACGTTTGTAGCTGTGCTGTCATTTGTTGAAACGACTGTTGTAATATATCGAGTTCATCCCCTTTGTTTAAAAATGCTTCGTTTTGATGGTCAGTTATAGTTTTAGAATTACACTCATTAAGAATTGGTTTTAAGCGTTGGTTTAGGCGCCGAACAAATAAAGTTACTACTAATGCCAGCACAACACCAGCACCTAACGCACCTCCAATAGTAATAGAAAGCACTGGAGCTAGTACTACAGACCTTGGTACAGCAGCTAACATTAACCAATCTGTTCCTTTGATGCGACGATAAGCCCAGTACACACTACCTGATTCTAAAAGCCCAGTTTCTTTGGTACCAATTTGCTGCCAAATAGCATTTAAGTCGGGGATATCTTTATAAGTAGATAATTGCTTTGCTTTTTGGGGGTTGGGTGGATAAGCTAGTATGTTGCCTTTTTTACTTAGAATTGTAAAATAACCATTTCCCCAAGTGACAGGTGCTTTAACACTTTCAGTTAGTGCTGTCACGTTGACATCGGGACCAAAGTAAGAAATTAGATTATTTTGGTCATCGTAGACAGGAAGTGCGTAAGTGGTAATTGTAATTCCACTCCATTGGTAAGGTTCTAGCCAAATAGGTTTTCTTGCTTCTACTGGAAGTTTGTAATAATCTTGCTGCGTATAATCTTCTAAAGATGCTACATCTACATAGCGAATACCTGTAAATGGAGGTGGTAGAGCTTCACCAATTTGATTAGGAGTATTTGTGTCAATAAAAAAATAAGGCAAATATAATTTACGACTAGGAATAAGTTTATACGGCGCCTGAGCAACTCCGAGACCCGTAGTTAAGGGTGGACGAAGCAGAAAATTTTCTAGTGATAACAACCGATAAGCTTCTGCGTCTTGGATACCCAAACGGTGCATAGTCCTAACTGCTGCTGCTAAACTCATTGCTGACTGTTCAGCTTTTGCTAACTCAACTTCGACTGTCTTAACTTGCGTACTTAAATTTCCTTGAATTTCATCTTTTGCATACCTTTCTAGTGTTTGATAGAAAAAGTAAGACATGCTACCCAAGCCAACTAAAGCCCCACTAAGTACATAGAAGAATAATCTAGAACCAATAGATTTACGGAGTGGGTTAAGATATTTTGGCGCCGAATTTAGAATTGCCTTGGTGTCAGAGGTTATAGTCATAGCAGTCAGGCTATATGAAGTCTTTGTTTATAGCTTGCCCACAAAAGTAATAACGATAACATTTAAGCAAAACTTTTCTCGTTACCTAGTTCTTGTTGAATTAAGTCTTCAATTTTTTCAGTTTGGAAATCTTTGACAAATTGAGCTATTTTTTGAGAAAATAGCTGTATTCTAGATTTTTCTGCACAATGGCTTCGCAAGCTTCCGCTAATTTCTTCAACCTATCTTCTTGGGCTTCGAGTAAATTTCCGAGTAAAATTTCTAAATCTTCTTTCGGTGGCGCCAGTAACTCTGTGTTAGATGCAGCAATTAACCTGCTAGATTAAGACATTGACCCCAAATGCTCTGCAAAGGACATAAGGATTTTGCATAGAAACCCGGTTTCTTAATTATTGATGTATGGGAATAGTAATCAAAAATTCAGTTCCTTTTTCTATTTCAGAATTAACTTCGATACTACCATGATGCTTTTCAATAATAATTTGATGTACAATTGCTAAACCTAACCCTGTCCCTTTTCCTACTTCTTTAGTGGTAAACAGATGTTCAAAAATTTGATTTTTTATTTTTTGATTGATTCCAAGACCGCTGTCTTTAATAGAAATTAAAACTGATTTTTGATTTTCAGTAATAGTTGTTTTTATATAAATATAATTTTTTTGATTATGATTATAGTTTTTATGCTGCAAATTGGCTTCATCTATTGCGTCTATAGCGTTAGCAATAATATTCATAAATACTTGATTCAATTGTCCAGGATAGCACTCGATAAGCGGTAACTCGCCATAGTCTTTATGAACCTCGATTTCTGGACGACAGTCTGAAGCTTTGAGACGATGTTTAAGAATCAGAATAGTACTATTTATTGCTTCATGAATATTAAATAACACATATTTATTATTATCAGCGCGCGAAAAAGTTCTTAAACTATTACTAATATCTTTAATACGACTTATTGCTGTGTGCATAGACTCGAACATCTTTGGCAAGTCTGAGCGTAAATAATCTAAGTCTACTGCTTCGATGCATTCCTGTAGGCAAACACTAGGTTGAGGAAGCTCTTTTTGATAGCAGTCAATAACTTGAAACAAATCTTTAACACTATCTTCCATTAATACGAAATTACCATTAATACATCCCATTGGATTATTAATTTCGTGTGCAACACCTGCAACCAATTGTCCTAATGCTGACATTTTTTCATTCTGCACAAGTTGCAATTGCATTTGTTTCAGTGAATGCAAGGTTTGTGATAGTTCTTGAGTACGTTCTTCAACCCGTTGCTCTAATTCATGTGTTGTGCGCTTTAGCTTGATGTGGATATTAACTCGTGCTAACACCTCTTTTTGCCGAAAAGGTTTTGTAATATAATCAACTGCTCCTAAACTCAGTCCTTTAATTTTATCTTCGCTATCGCAAAGAGCAGTCATAAAAATAATTGGTATTGATTGAGTTATTGCATTAGCTTGCAATCTTCGACAAGTCTCAAAACCATCCATACCAGGCATCATCACATCAAGCAGTATTAAATCTGGCTGTTGTTGTATGGCGATTTCAATACCTTCCTCACCGCTCATCTGCACAAAAATCTCATATTTGGCAGTTACTAAAGTTTCATACAAAACTTCTAGATTTGTTGGGTTATCATCGATAATCAAAATCGTTCCGTTTGTTTTTGTCATATTTTGATTAAATTAAATTTAGTGTAAGTTGATTTAGTTTAAATTAATTTATAAGTGTGCTTACTTCTCGGCACTATCAAAGTAAACATTATATATAAATCTGTTAACAAACGTTACATCTGTTTATTTTTGGCGTGAATATTTTTACATCATATTACTTCAAGTTGATAAATATACCTAGCGCCAAACATAAAATATTTGAACGTGACGCTGAGTGCCACCAACTTGTTGAAGGGGTGTAAAAATTTTATCAAGCTGTACTACGCTCATTCCAACACCTGTCTCTTTAATAAATAAATGTAACACTATATCTTCTGCGCTAAAGTGATTAACGTCAATATGCAGTGTGACACTATCGATATCTGTAAACTTAATTGCGTTGCCGAACAAATTAATGAGTAGTTGTGCTAAACGTTTTTCGATGTACAGTAACGCTAATAGCGCAGATTTATACAACGCCTTGTATAAATGAAGGTAAGTACACAGCATTATAATGTAGTTTTAGTGTATGCGCTTCAGTTTTGGATAAGTCGAGTACATCGTTTTTATATATATAATTATCTCGGTTGCCATTTTTTCTAGATTTGAGGTATTGCTTCTAAAAATGGCGCCCTCCAACGTTCCTGATTTTGAGTAATTTACTGTCTTCTGCTCATTCAGAAACAAAACGCACCGGATAGTCATGCACTAATCGGTCAATAGATAATGAGGATTAGTTTATGCCTATAAGCTTAAAATTTTTTATGAGTGATTATACGCATACAAGCTTGGTTAAGATAAGGTTATATGTATGATAAATTTTAGTTAATTAGTTATTATTTAGTCATTTTCGGTCGAGGAACGCCTTTGAATAACTCAAAAATCCCACAAGTAGGAGACAAAGTTTTTATCCTACGTCCAGCTTATGTAGCTGGAAGCGTCGGTATAGTTCGCGCAGAAGAAATTTTGTCAGATGGTAAACCCACTGGCAACTGGATAATTGAAGTCACTTCACAAGACCTCGTTTTATCTCTAGAAAGGAATGAGTTCCAAGTCATGAATAAGGAGTAATCAAATGGGTAAGTTGTATTAATTTTAGACATATTACTTAAATATCTTGAGTATTTGTTGGCGCCTCTACGCCAATACCCAATTCTTTTTTGCTACGTTTGAGTTGCTTCCACAGCACCTTGACCTGATTGTATGCATCTTCTGGTGCAAGTTTGCCCGATGTTTCTAGGGCACTAATATAGCCTACTTTTTGTGCAAACTCTTGAAGATTAGCATTAAATACCAGGTTTTGCGGTTGAACCTTACCATAGTAGCGACTGCGAGGGAAGAGAAAATTATGCTTGTCTTGCTGATTTGAATCTACCATTTCCAAACGGTTCCCTAATAAATTTATACTTTGGCTTTTAAATTCTTAATCCTAGATGCTACTACATCCAGCTAAATATCTTTATCTAACCTGGGATAGATATTAGCAATAATATTTACAATAAATAGTAGTAATTTTACTGTTGCGAATTTTACCAATATGGCTATATATGGGTGAGGTGCGAACTGTAGGTTGAAGAGAGTGGCGTTGGAGCGCGAGTGCGGAACCAACGCGACAGCAATTGTTAAGGCGCCACGCACCCTACGTTTATATGACAATGAAGAAGGATAGAAAAACTGACAACTAATAAGCAACTAATAAAAAGCTCTTATGACTTTCCGTGATGAGTTTAAGCTACTGCTGCGTGCCCGTTACCCGCTAATCTATATTCCGACGTATGAAGAGGAACGTGTCGAAGCATCAATTCGAGAAGAAGCTGCACAATTGGGGAACCGTCCGATTTACACTTGGGATTTTGTGGATGGTATTCAGGGAAACCCGAATGATGCGGGTTTTGGCAAGCGTAACCCTTTACAAGCTTTGGAGTTTGTTGAGAAGTTACCTGCAACTGCCGGAGCGGTGTTTATATTACGCGATTATCATAGATTTTTAGATGATGTGGCTATTGCTCGCAAACTCCGCAATTTAGCACGGCTTTTAAAGTCACAGCCTAAAAATATAGTAGTATTATCGCCGCGTGTAGCTATTCCTGATGATTTAACCGAAGTTTTGACTGTTGTGGAATTTCCGCTACCAAGTGGGGGAGAAATTAAAACAGAGGTTGAAAGATTATTACAAGCTACGAACAATTCGCTACCTAGCAAGACGTTGGATGATTTGGTGCTATCGTGCCAGGGTTTAAGTATGGAGAGAATTAGAAGAGTTTTAGCCAAAGCTATTGCGACTCATGGTGAACTACAACCCGAAGATGTAGACTTAATTTTGGAGGAAAAACGCCAAACTATTCGTCAAACTCAAATTCTTGATTTTATTCCTGCTACTGAGCAAATTTCTGATATTGGTGGGTTAGACTGTCTCAAAGATTGGTTAATTCGTCGTGGTGGTTCCTTTACCGAACGCGCACGTCAGTACGGTTTACCACACCCACGCGGTTTATTGTTAGTGGGTATTCAGGGTACTGGTAAGTCTTTAACTGCGAAAGCGATAGCTCACTATTGGCATTTACCATTATTACGTCTTGATGTTGGGCGCCTATTTGCTGGTTTGGTAGGTGAATCGGAGTCAAGAACTAGACAAATGATACAAGTAGCTGAAGCATTGGCGCCTTGTATATTATGGATAGACGAGATAGACAAAGCGTTTTCTGGACTTGGTAGCAAAGGTGATGCGGGAACTACGAGCAGGGTTTTTGGTACATTTATTACCTGGCTTGCAGAAAAGTCCTCACCTGTATTTGTCGTAGCGACTGCGAATGATATTCAATCTCTACCACCAGAAATGTTACGTAAAGGAAGGTTTGATGAGATATTTTTTGTAGGGTTGCCGAGTCAAGACGAGCGTAAGGCAATTTTTGATGTGCATTTAACGCGCTTGCGTCCTCATAATCTGAAAAGTTATGATATCGAGCGGTTAGCTTACGAAACTCCAGATTTCTCTGGCGCCGAAATTGAGCAAACCTTGATTGAAGCGATGCACATTGGGTTTAGCCAAAACCGGGATTTTACAACCGATGATATCCTGGAAGCTGCCAGCCAAATTATACCTCTCGCACGCACTGCTCAAGAGCAAATTCAAAAACTGCAAGAATGGGCAGCTTCTGGACGCGCAAGACTAGCATCAAAACAAAGTACCCCTGTCGATGTTTGGCGCCAAGCGAATTAGTTATTATTTACCTTGAGTGTTAGTAATTAACTATCGGCTATTAAACAAGCAAAGTTAAACATGGTTTCAAACTTATTTAAGTATCTTTTAGGATTTATCCTAGCGATTGCGATTCTTGCAGGCAGTGGAGTTGCTGCTACTTTGTACTTCGTGAATCAATCTTCAAGGGTTCCTCCTAAACCAATTTATGCCAACGATGAACCTTCGGTGCGTGCAAGTGCAGGTTTTACTAATACCAAAGCGTCATCAAATACTGATGTAACTACAAAACCGTCACCTGCGGACAATAATAAAGAAGAACCTGTCGCTAAACCAACTCCATCCCCCACCGAAAAACCTGACAGTACAGAACTAAAACCTTTACCACCAGGCGCCTACAACGCGCGTGTAACATGGTCACAAGGTTTGAGTTTGCGCTCAGAACCAAAAGCTGACTCTGAACGTGTTGGTGGCGCCGGGTTTAACCAAAAAGTAATAGTAATAGAAGAGAGTGAAGATAAAGTTTGGCAAAAAGTTCGTGTCGAAGGTAGTAACCAAGAGGGTTGGGTAAAAGCAGGTAATACAAAGAAAGATGAGGGACAGGATAATCAATAAGAAACCGGGTTTCTTATTAAGTAGAAACCCGGTTTATAAAGTCTAATTAGTTAGGTAATTGCTTCTTTAGTGCTTCTAAAGAAGCCCAACGTTTATCTACGAGAGGGTTTTGAGTTGTACTTTTGGGAGTAGCTTGAATTCCAGCACAATCTTCATCACATAATTGCCGTGGGGGTATTTCCAAACACATTTGTTCGTATAGCCATTCGCTTGGATAAAAATGTCCTTGCGGCAACAAGGACTCAACCAAATCTTCGACGGCAACTTCGCGCTCTAAAGGTAAATCGTCAAATTGATTGGCTGCTTCGTCTAACCAAATTATTTCGGTTGTATCGACTACTAAACGATGGTTATATTGTTTCAAACAGCGGCAACAAGTACAAGTAATAATTGCCTCAGCTAATGCTGCTACTTCTAAATAATTTCCACAGTGTCGAACGCGAACCATGCCCCGAACGGGCGTGAGTGTATCTAAACCGGGCAGAAACTCTTGAACTTGAATTTCCTCTGTTCGCTCCGGCGCCTGAATTAGCTGCGGAATAAAAATTGCGTCCATAGGATTTGTGAGACATCCTCACTCAAAAAATTAGCAGTATTAGAAACCTGGTTTCAAAATAGATAACCTTTCATAAAAATGGAGATTTTGCTCCCGAAACCAGGTTTCTCGATCTGATATTCTTATTTTAACTTGAAACACTCAAATTCCCGACTTCCTTTGAAGAAATCGGGAATAATAAAGGAGCAAAGAAAAAATTATTCCATTGCTGGACGCACAACAAGGTGACGATGAGGTTCTTTGCCCCGGCTGAATGTTTCCAAGTCGGCATAGTCCTTTAAAAAAGTATGAACTTGACGACGTTCAGCAGAACTCAAAGACTTAATTTCGATTTCGTTGCCAGAAGCGCGTGCAGCAGCTGCTGCATTTTCTGCTAGCGTTCGTATTTCTGCTTCACGTTTAACGCGATAACCATTTAACTCAATGGTATACGAAGCTTGTTCTTCGGGTGGTTGATTAAGATTGAGAATAGAATTTGTCAAATACTGAATAGCATCGAGTACCGAACCGTTGCTGCCAATCAACGTGCTGATTTGCTCTGGTGATAAATTCGCCTCATCAATTGTCAACCAGTAGCTTGCACCCTCATCATTATCAGGGGGTACATCTTCCTCTGAACCAGTAACTGTTACAGAGAGTCCTGCTTTCTGTAACAGTAAAGTTAACCAATCTTGACCTTTTACGATTGAAGTATCAACCATTATGAATTCGTTGCTTTCTTCTTAGAACTTTTTGGTTCAAACGGTATAGTTTTTGTCTCTGTTTGTTTTTCTTTATCTTGAGATTCTACAATTTTTTGTAGTTCTTCAGGTAAAGGTTCACGTGAGAGAATATACGTTTGTAAGGTTTGGAAAATGTTACCAATTACCATGTACATCAGTACACCAGCTGGTAACGGGAAGAACAAAAACATACCCGAAAAAATAACGGGAGTGATTTTATTAACTGTATCTTGCTGGGGATTAGAACTCGTCGAGTTTTGACCAGACAGTATTTGGCTAACGTATAAGCTAATACCAAAAGCTACAATCATTGCGACAATATCCCAGTGAACTACACCATCTGGGTCAATGGCGCCAACGCGACCTAAAGCATCAATGAATAAGAAACCTTTATTAGAAGCCAAGCCAGGAATGCTGCCAGTTATAGTAACATCTCCAGTTTGTAAAGCTTCAATATTTCCCTGCTCGTCAATTTTAACTCGGTCTTCACCCTTAGTAACTTTCCACTCAGGAACTAACTTAGTTTCAGGGTGTTCAGCTAAGAGTTGTTGGAATGGTTTTCCATCAGGCGTTTGGTACTCTACCTTAGTTTTCTCCCCTACAGCCATCTTATTTCCACCAGGAAGGATAGCTGTCACCTTAACGTGTTCGCCATCAGAAATATAGATATTTTGGGGTGCAGTCGCAAAAGCCTGTGGTTGAATGCGCTCAATTTGTTCGGCTGGAAACACCTGTAAATTAACGGTGTAATTAGCAGAAGAAAATGGTGAACCCCGTAATGTTGCAAATAATGCAAGCAGTACTGGCATTTGCACCAAAAGAGGTAAACAGCCCGCTAACGGGTTGCCAAACTCTTGCTGCGTCTTCATCATTTCTTCTTGTTGCTTTTGCGGGTCATCTTTATATCGCTCTTTAACTTCCTGCATCCGCTTTTGCATGAGCGGTTGAACAATTCGCATTCGGCGCATATTGCGAATTGAGCCGGCACTAAGGGGGTAAAGTGCAAAGCGCACTACCAGCGTTAATGCCACAATTGCCAATCCATAGCTTGGTACAATGCTGTAGAACAAGTCTATGATTGGCAGCATCACATTGTTCGAGAGGAACCCGATACCAAAATCCATTATTCTGAATTCAACTAAACGGTAGTGTTAATTATCTAAACCTAATTTATCGCTCAACATCATCCCCTAGGAACTACGGATAGCCGCACAGAAATTAAGTGGAAAGTGCTGAGTGCTGAGTGCTGAGTTTATAAGCGGAGTTAGGAGTTAGGGGTTAGGAGTTAGGAGTTAGAAGTTAGGAGTTAGGAATTACTACTCAGCACTCAGCACTCATTACTCAGCACTTACTACTCAGCACTCAGCACTCATTACTTTTCTACTCCAACCATTCCAGGATTTTTAGCGGCGATGCGTTCGTAGATGTAGTCGTAAACTTCACGAAATCTGGGGATTGCTCGAAGTTCTAAACGAGAACCGTTTCTCATCGTTACTACCATGTCTCCCCACATACCAATGCCACGGGGAACTTTAACGACTTTGACTATTTCTGAATAGATAATGTCAGTGCGCTCGCGTCCCATCCATCCACCTGTTACAGAAATGCGACGGTCGGTAATGCGGAATCGTAGCCACAACGCTCTAACAATTGCTCCAATCGTCAAAGGCAAGCCTACAACGGTGAAACCTATCAGTATGTTTAATATCAAGTCCCCAATGTGAGGACCGCCTTCAAAATATACTTCTTCACGAATGCCCATTTAATACCTCGGCTTGTACCAACAACTGCTCTAATTCTTGCAGAAATTGTTGGGTTACGCACTCTTGTTGTGCCGCAGTTGGTTTGACAACTACTACCAAACGCCATCCTGGTGATATTTTCGGCAATAATTGCTGTAAGGCTGCTGCAATTCGACGCTTGATACGATTACGAATTACTGCTCGTTTGCTGACCTTAGTGCTAACTGAGATACCAATTCGCGTTGGTAAATACTCGCAATTATTACTTTGATTAACTTGCGACTTGGCAGTATCCATCGAATTTGCCGACGAACTTAAAGCGGAGCTTTTAGTTGGTTCAGTTGTGGAAGGTGATGGTCGTAAGGCTCTTAATGTTAAGTAAGAACCATGCCGACGTATTCCTTCCCGAAAGACTGCCTGAAAATCTTGGCGGGATTTAAGACGATGCAATGAGGGCAAAGCCACAACGTATAACTGCCTACAAGTGCCGAACTATACGCTTAAGCGATGGCGCCCTTTTCTGCGACGTGCTTTAATCACATTTCTACCATCAGGAGTTCGCATCCGCGCGCGAAATCCTGATGTTCTCTTTCTTTTACGGTTAGTTCCTTCTAAGGTTCTCTTCATCTTTTTCTCCGAGCAAGCTATTTATTGTTTGAGATTTTATACAAAAAGTCACAATCCGTTATTTTATCACGCATGAGCAAATTCGTAAATTAGGGAAAGAAGAAAAAGCAGGGGTAACAGATTACCTCCCTGCGAGCAAAGACTCAGGCGCCGACGCTTATAATCCAAGTACCAATATAAGTAGACAAAGGTATATCACCAGCAGATTGAATCGCTAAGTTGAAATAGTACATACCACCAAATGGAGGTATCTTAATATTCGAGAGAACAATCTCTACACCAGTACCTGCGGGTATTGGTTCAGCTGGAAAAATTTCGATAACACGGTTATCTTTATCCCATCTAGCTTCTTGTAAGGGAATACTCTTACCTTTTGCCCGAACTTCGATTTTCTTGGGGTCGAAACTACCTTTGTAGTATTCAGGATAAGAAATTACCAATCGTGCCACAGAATTTTTAAATCTTTTGGCATCAGCCCGCAAACGCAGTCTATCCCAGCCATTAGCTTGTCCACCAAAATCGAAACGGTGATTAAGCTGATTTTCCCGTCTTACACCACTCCAAAGGTTAATCCCCGACTGCGCCATGCTAACACCCTGAAATCCAGTTAGTAAGCAGCTAGTCACGGCAACAGCAGAAAAAATTCCAAGTACACGTCGCATAAATTAAACTCCTATGACATTTATTTGGGAACTTTAGGACAAATGCAAACAGATATCGTAACTAAACTTTACTACTGACTCGCAATAATTTCGACGTTATTTCACTGCAAAAGTGCCTAAAAGGGCAGGAGGAAGGGGGAAGGGGTAAAGGTAAAAGGGTGACGCAAGCCCCTTTTACCTTGACTAAATATTTCTAAATATTACTAAATGTATCAAAATTTTATTATTTCTTATAAAATTTAAGTTATCAAACGATTGAAATTTCGTTAAATTAATTAAAAAGGATGTTAATAATTTTTAGTTAGCTGCGAGCGCGTTAATTGTTGTTTGTCCAGCTAGCTATTAATTACTAGCATTTAAGCTTATTTCTTGGTCATGAGTTAAGTAAAAATAACTAGTAGGCACCGACAATTAATTTAATATTTATTTAATAAATTGCTTTGGCGCCGAAATTTCAGGGAAATATTAAGATAAAACACGAGCGAGGAACTTAAGACAAAGTGACAAATGACCATTAAATAGCTTAAGCGTAGTGTAGTTTAGAGAATTTAAGCAATGTTGCGATATATGACAGAATAGTTAATAAATGTGAAAATCCCTAAAAGAAATAAAAGAAAAACGTGTCAAAATTTGGGGATCAGCTTAGGATGTGCAGTAAGGTATTTTTTGTTAGTTGACGATTGGGATGGTGCAAAGTTCTTTCATAAGAATATTCATGCAACTGAGAACGAGTCAGGTGCAGAATAATCGACCGTTAGAATTAAATAAATAAAAATAAGTCAAATAAAGCCTTGCAAAGTTTTATAGCACTGCTGACTAGTGATATAAATTTCAACAGAGCCGTAAAACTTTAAAGCAATTTCAGACAAATAAGCAATATTAGCTATTAGGAGATTTCATGAAGATTGCAGTCGCTAAAGAAATAGAGGTTTGCGAACGCCGCGTAGCATTAATTCCGGATATAGTTGCCCGACTGGTAAAACAGGGTTTAGAAGTACTAGTTGAGACAGGTGCAGGAGACAGAGCATTTTTTAGCGATGCAGCATATGAAGCAGCAGGTGCCACAATTATTGCTGACACTGCAAGAGTATGGGGAGAAGCAGATGTCGTCCTCAAAGTAAGTCCACCACAAGAACGCTCAGACGGAAGTTCAGAAGTTGAACTATTACGTGAAGGTTCTGTACTGATAAGTTTCCTCAACCCATTAGGCAACCCAGCAGTAGCGCAAAAATTAGCAGAGCGTAAAGTTAGCGCACTATCAATGGAAATGATACCCCGTAGTACTCGCGCCCAAAGTATGGACGCGCTATCATCACAAGCTTCAATTTCTGGCTACAAAGCTGTACTTATAGGTGCTGCCGCGTTACCTAAATACTTTCCAATGTTAACAACAGCCGCAGGTACAATTGCACCAGCGAAAGTATTTGTGATGGGCGCCGGAGTCGCTGGGTTACAAGCCATAGCAACAGCACGACGCTTAGGCGCCATAGTTGAAGCATTCGATATTCGGCCTGCGGTAAAAGAAGAAGTTCTTTCGTTGGGCGCCAAATTTGTCGAAGTCAAACTCGACGAAGAAACAGCAACCGCAGGAGGATACGCACGTGAAATATCTGAAGACAGCAGAAGACGCACTCAAGAACTAGTAGCTGCCCATATCAAAACAGCCGATGTAGTAATAACCACTGCTCAGGTACCAGGTAAAAAGGCGCCATTACTCGTTACAGAAGAAATGGTAATGGGAATGAAAACAGGTTCAGTAATAGTAGACATAGCAGCCGAACAAGGTGGAAACTGTGCTTGTACAGAACCAGGTAAAGACATCATCAAACATGGTGTCACCATTATTGGACCCATCAACCTACCATCATCAGTACCAGTACACGCTAGCCAGCTATATTCCAAAAATCTGACATCCTTACTGCAACTAATCATCAAAAATAACGCCATACAAATAGATTTTGGCGACGACATCATCAACGACGCCTGCATAACCCACGCCGGAGAAATTCGCAATTCACGAGTAAAAGAAGCATTGCAAACAGCCGTAGGGGCGGGTTAACCCACATCCTCCGCTCCAACATAACAACATAACTGAACCCGCCCTTATTATCACCAACAGCAAAAAGAAATGAACGAAGCATTAATAGCCGCGTTGTTTGTATTCGTCTTAGCATCATTCATAGGGTTTGAAGTCATCAACAAAATACCACCAACACTTCACACCCCCTTAATGTCAGGTTCCAACGCCATTTCTGGTATCGCAGTACTTGGCGCCATCGTAGCAAGTGGCGCCAGAGAAACAAACTTATCAGTAATTCTTGGTTTAATTGCCGTAATTTTAGCAATGGTCAACGTAGTAGGTGGTTTTCTAGTCACAGACAGAATGCTGCAAATGTTCAAGAAAAAAGCCTCGTAACATCATTAAGAATAAAGACGCGATGTATCGCGTCTCTACATTAAAAACTCGTAACCAACAACAATATGACAGATTTTTTGCCAACAGGAATACAGCTTACATATCTCATTGCCGCATCGTTATTTATTCTCGGTTTAAAAAAATTAGGCTCACCCGCAACCGCGCGGCAAGGTAACTTTGTCGCAGCAGTCGGTATGCTATTAGCTATCGTAGCTACCATGCTCGATAGCCATGTGCTGAACTACGAAATGATTTTAATCGGTTTGGCTATTGGCTCAGTAATTGGGGTAATAGGCGCCTACAAAGTGCAAATGACCGAAATGCCTCAAATGGTCGGTTTGCTTAACGGGTTAGGTGGCGCCGCATCTGGTCTGGTTGCCATTGCTGAATTTTGGCGTTTGAGACAACACAACGAACTTGTGTCTGTAGACGCGAATATCTCAATGCTGCTTGATGTATTAATTGGTGGCGTTACCTTTACAGGCAGTACGCTGGCTTTTGCCAAACTTCAAGGTTTAGTAACTGGCAAGCCAATCAAATTCCCCTTCCAAAAAGCTTTCAACGCTTTACTACTAGTCACATTTATTGCGGGTGGCGCCTATCTCCTCATTGCGCCTCATAATCTCCCTGTATTTATAGCAGTGACAATTGTCTCTTTAATACTAGGTGTTATGTTCGTCATTCCCATTGGTGGTGGTGACATGCCCGTAGTAATTTCATTATTAAACTCATTTTCGGGTTTAGCTGCTGCCGCTGCGGGTTTCGTGGTTATGAATAATATGCTGATTATTGCAGGCGCCTTAGTTGGTGCATCAGGTATTATCCTCACCGAAATAATGTGTAAAGCAATGAACCGTTCATTAATAAGTGTACTGTTTGATGCTTTTGGTTCCGAAGCAGGCGCCGTTACAAGTGGTGGAAGTGGAGATGTGGGCGACAAATCAGTTCGCAGCATCGACCCCGAAGAAGGAGCGATGATGTTAGGATACGCGCGCTCAGTAGTAATAGTGCCAGGTTACGGGATGGCAGTAGCACAAGCGCAACACGGTGTTCGCGAACTCGCAGACCAACTCGAACGTATGGGTGTAGATGTTAAATATGCCATTCACCCAGTAGCAGGTAGAATGCCAGGACACATGAACGTGTTACTAGCTGAAGCTAATGTACCATACGAACAGCTACACGACATGGAAGATATCAACCCACAGTTCGACCAAACAGATGTCGCGTTAATTATAGGCGCCAACGACGTAGTAAACCCTGCCGCGCGTACCGACGAGTCAAGCCCTATTTACGGAATGCCCATCTTAGAAGTAGATAGAGCCAAGCACACCATCGTAATTAAACGCGGTATGAGCGCAGGTTTTGCAGGCGTAGAAAACGAATTGTTCTACAAAGACAAAACCACCATGCTATTCGGTAGCGCCAAAGACATGGTAGGCAAGTTAGTTTCTGAAGTAAAACAACTCTAACTTACACATCCAAAAATCATACAACTCTTGTGGAACAGGCATCCCTGCCTGTTCATTTTTGTCTTGTAACCTTGTAAGTTGGGGAGCCACCTCCGTGCGGGGGTTTCCCCCGTTAAGGAGAGTGGCGTTGGAGGAACGGAACCCAACGTTTATTAGTTAATTTCACAATTTTTACAAGTAATTTTTTACCACAGAGACACAGAGACACAGAGGGGAAAATAAGAGGAATGAACCACATAATCCGGAGGATTTCCCGCAGGGTAGACACAAAGAACACAAAGGAAGAATCAAGAAGAGAGATTAATATCGTAGATGAAATTATACCAAGAGCAACCCCAAAACTTAAGCAACCCAGAATTATCCACACACAGTTTTTCGATAGGTTCTGTCCAGCTTGAAATGGCCGATGCTTTGAGTAGATACTCTTATTGGCAGGCGCCTACTGCTATTATTTCTGATGGCGCCTATGGTTTGGGACTTTTCCCTGGAGACCCGCCAACTCATGAAAAGCTTGTAGAATGGTACGAGCCTCATATTGCAGCTTGGACTAAATACTCCTTACCTGAAACAACTCTGTGGTTTTGGTGTAATGAAATAGGTTGGGCAACGGTTCACCCTGTACTGGAAAAATATGGGTGGAAGTATCGCGCGTTTCATGTTTGGGATAAGGGTATAGGACAAATCGCAGGGAATGTTAATAGTAAAACTATCAGACGTTTTCCTGTTGTAACAGAAGTATGTGTCCAGTACGAACTAAATGTAGTCCTTAATACTGGTGATGGGTTAAAACTTCCTATTCAGTCTTGGTTAAGACATGAATGGTTAAGAAGTGGTCTTCCTTTAAGTAAAGCAAATGAAGCCAGTGGTGTTAGGAATGCGGCTACACGTAAATACTTAACTCAGTGTCATCTTTGGTATTTTCCACCTCCAGAAATGATGGAAAGATTATCAAATTACGCGATGTTGTATGGAGAGCCTACAGAATATCCTTATTTTTCTTTAGATGGTGTAACTCGTTTAAATGCCGAACAATGGTCACGTATGCGGACTAAGTGGAATCATATTCATGGTGTTACAAATGTATGGCAGGAACCTTCTAATCGAGGAAAAGAGCGTATAAAAAGTGAAATATTAAAATGTGAACACTCAAATCAAAAACCTTTAAAGTTACTTGAGTATTTAATATTGAGTTCCACAGATGTAAATGATGTAATTTGGGAACCGTTTGCTGGACTTTGCTCAGTATCAGTAGCTGCATTGAGAACAAATCGTCGCTGCTATAGCGCTGAAATTAATCCTAAGTATTACAAAGTAGCTCAAAAACGACTGGAGCAAGAGAAGACTGTAGAGTTAACTTTGTTTTCTAACTTTTGACACTGTAAACTGTAGAAAAGCAACTTTATGAACTTGCGCTTTTACGATTTTGAGACCCTGGAAAAAGAACTTGAAGGACTCTCCACACAACACAGAATAGCATTTGCTGCGGCTTGTTGCGAGAGGCTACTTCCTAACTACAATGCTTTTGCCAGAGAGGAAAGCTGGGGCGCTCCCTCTTTACTAAGAACCGCATTAGACGAAGTTTGGCAAATCCTGAAAGGAAAGCCAGTAGACGTTGCGACTCTTCAAAAACTTAGAAGTGCTTGCGACAGTTATGATATAGTCCCGCACTCAGACGATTTTTGTGGGTATGTTGCAGAAGCACAGGAGGCTGCTATAGCCATTTACAAAACTTTGGATGCCTGTATTGAGCCGACTTTACAGCATATTATCGAGATTGCGGAGCGTGTTGCATTTACGATTGAATTCTCTACCGACTGGGACGTATCTATTGAAACAGAAAAATATATAGAGACAATTGCTCGCCACCCATTCACGGTTAGAGAAATGGCAAAACAAAATGAGATTTTAGAAAGACTCAAGAATACCAAAGAGCTAAATTATGACTTGTTGGAGTGGCTTCGTACCTCATTTGATAATGGCGGTAAAAGTTTAATTGACTTAGGCTAAAAGATATTAAGCCTAAGTGCCTTACAATGAGCATTCGTTGGGTTCCGTTCCTTCACTCAACCTACAGTATGTTTTTTAAGCCTGTTACTAAGCGCTCTATTCCGGCTTTGGCTGTTTCTTGTTGCAAGGCGCCATATGCTACACGTAAGTAACATCCTTGGTTCATGCCAAATGTGGTACCAGGAAGTGCGGCTACTTGATATTCTTTGATTAGTCGTTCTACTAATGCAAATGTATCCATTGAGGTGTGAACTTTTAAGAAGAAGTAAAAGGCGCCATCAGCAGGAGCTATTGTACATATACCTTCTAATTTTTGTAGTGAGACAAGAACTGCCGAGCGTACTTTGGCTAGTTTGCTTAGGTTTTCTTGAATATATTTGGGTGACGATTGTAAGGCGCCTAATGCCGCATATTGTGAAACTACAGGTGGGCAAATTAAAATGGTATCCTGTACTTTCTGAATTGCTACAAGTAAATCTGAGGGAATTACCATATAGCCAATACGCCAGCTAGCAAAACCGTAGGCTTTGGAAAGACTAAATAAAGATATCGTGTGTTTGTTGCTACCTGAAAATGAACCAGGTGATACATGCTTTACGCCGTTGTAAGTAAAGTAGTCGTATGCTTCATCACTAATATGGTAAATACCACGTTCGCGACAAAGTTCATTAACTGCGCGCAAGGAAGCTTCTGGATATACTACACCTGTAGGGTTATTTGGTGATATTGTGACAACCGCACGGGTTTTTGATGTTATTGATGAAGCGATAGCATCTACACGTAATTGATAATTATTATCAGTCTCTACTATGACTGGATGGCAACCTGCCATTATCGTTGCCATTTCATGATTAAAGTAATATGGTGCATTTAAAATTATTTCATCACCGGGTGAAGTAATTGTTAATACAGCATTTACAAAACCCATATTGCTGCCAGCGGTTACAACAATACAATTATCATCATTTATTTCAATGCCGTTAAAGCTATGTAATTTAGCTTGAATTGCTGCTATTAACGGGGGAATTCCGATAACTTGTTTGTATAAATTATTTGATTCTTCCGAGAGGAACTTAGGTAACAACTCGATAGCTTCTGGTGGTGGAGGGTATGAAACTACTCCTTGTCCTAAAGAAATTGTTCCGGGTGTATTGCGGATTAATTCTCCAACAATGGGGATGATTGGAGACTGTACAGCCTCCATACGTGAGAGGATATTAGTCATTTGATAATCGTAACAGGGTAGGCGCCTACTTTATTTTTAACGAGAAACCCAGTTTTATGCTGATAGTGGTGGGGGAAAGCGAATATCGGCGCCAAAGTTTTGTATCGACGCACTATTATGTATAGGTAAAGCATACTCTAAATTTTCATGAGGACGAGCAATAATATGGTGCGATAACAACTCACCGCCATTGACTCTACTTATTGACTCCAACCCAGCTTTAACAGCAACATTGACCTCACCCACATCACCACGTATTAATACAGTAATCCTTCCCAAATCAGTATTTTCGTACCCAACAAAAGTGATACGGGCAGCTTTGCACATCGCGTCAGCTACTTCTACCGCAGTGGGAACCCCATAAACCTCAATCATACCAAGCGCAAAAGTCATCGTGACGCACCCGCACACACACAGACACACATTTGTTATAAGCACATAGCGTGCTTATCCTTGCTTATTCTACGCACATCAACACCAAACTCTCCAAAAAACTTTTCCAAGAAGGTGCATAAACCAAACCACCCAAACATACAACTAAGTGAAAGGAACAAAATCAAACGTAAACAAACTCACTTATACTGTAGGTAAATACAATGAAATTACGTCAACTCACAAGTTCATTAATCGTTGTTACTACACTCTTCACCTCCACATTACCAGCAAGCGCTAATCCTTTCGGAAGTGCAGCAGGTGGCGTATTCAAACCCATCCCCGCAGGAAATGCAGCAGGAAATGCTACCAAAACACCTGCAACCACACCCAACGGTAACAGCGAAGTTCAAGGTTTAGGAGACCATCAATCTTGGGTTGACCAAAAAACATTAGCTAACGACCCACGCGCTTTATGTAGCGATGTTAGCTTAGGCAATAATACCCGTACAAGCGCAAGTGAACTAGCACTAGCAAACTCAACAAGTACACGCTCTAGTTCTTCCCGCACCCATAAAGATGGTGGTGGAGGTGGTTTCAACGTTCTAGGAATAGTTGGCGCCAATGGTAGTGGAAGCAGTCAAGGTAGCCAAAATAACAGCGATTCCAAAGATACCCGTACCAACCGCAACGAGAAAAATAGCAGTAGTTCCTCCACAGTAGCTCAAGGTAAAAACTGTGATGCATTTGTAAATTCTGCTGCTGCAAGAGATATGAATTTTCAAGATAACCTAACCCGTCGTTACGAAATTAAAACAGGGCGCCGAGGCCAACAAGTAAACCAATTACTAGAAAATAAATAAATGTAAGGTGGGCATTGCCCACCATACTTAATAATCATGAAAATCCATCCAAAATTGATATTTGCCACATGTTTAGTATTACTGGCGCCTCACCTCAAGGCAAGCGCACAAAAACCAAATATTGCTGATTCCCAAATCCTTCCCTATATAATAGATAGTCCAAATAGTACTAGTTCTGTAATTCGTATACGTTGCTTAAATAGAAATAGGCAAAATTTGATTAGAGACAGGTTACTGCAAACGCCTAATCAAGAAAATTATATAACGATTGAAATTGAAGGCAGTTGCCATAATGTCAACATTAGACTGCCAAATAACTCATACACCGACTACAAACCTTTACAAGGGGACTATTGGCTCTATCGTGAAGGTTCTGGATGGAATTGGTTAAAAAGTCATTAAATTACATAAATGCATAAACAAGTGGCGCCAGACATATAGATGAATGAAGCGACACACACCTTATAAAGCATCACTTACGTATAAAGAACTAAAAACTATGAAAAAGCAAATGTTATTGAGTTTAGCTTGTATTTCTTTACTAACTTCTATATTACCAGTTAACGCTCAGGTTAAAAATACAGCTAATACTACAAAAACACAACCTCAAGCCGTCGTTAGTCCAAGTCAAGAAATTTCAATTCCTCAAGATACTGCAATTATTGTTTCGTTTCCGGCGCCTATCACTATAGATGTAGGACAAAAACAAGAGTTTCCTTTAACTGTTCCATTAGCACAAGCTATTCAAGATAGTCAAGGTAATGTATTAGTACCCGAAAATACTCCTGTAACTATCGTTCTTAAACCTACCAAGAAAGGTGCCCAAATTATTGCTCAATCCTTAGTAGTTAGAGGTAGAATAGTAAAAATTACTGCCTCAAGCCAAGTAATTCCTGGTACTACTATTACTCACAAACGTGCTAATGATAAAGCTGTAGAAACTGGTTCAGTTTTTGGTAGACTCGGTGGTAGTGTTATGGGATTTATGGGACAAGGCGACCCTGAACAGTTTGATAGAGGCGCCATGTTAGGTAGTGCAGTTGGTATTGTTTCAGGTTTACGTACTGAGGAAAATACTCGCATCGTCCAAATTCCTCAAAGTAGTGTTTATGTATTGTCACTCTTGGCGCCTGTTACTTTGTCTGGGAAATAATTGATGGGGGGCAGGCAGGGATGCCTGCTCCACAAGAGTGTTGTACAAAACTTTATTTATCTAGTTTTTCATCCACTTCATCCATTACCGCAGTTGCTTTGTCGGCTAATGGTTTTACTACTTTGGCGATAGCTTCTTGGATAAATGCTTTTACAAACTCGTCGCGACGGTTAAGTTGAAACTGACGCTGTACTACTTCGGTCATTCCACCATCTCCCCAGTCTTGGTCATTACGGAAATACTCAATAAAGCTTTTACCTGCAATTCTGGTTAAATAGGCAGCTGTTACACCTTGAATTGCTCTACCTATAACAAATGTACCAACGTTGAGTTGTAGCGCTGTTGATAGTAATTCTAAGGCGCCTTTTACAATTCCTAAACCAGCGATAGTTTTGGCAAGCGAAAGTGCTAGTTCGCGTCCACGTTCGGTGTTTAACTCACATCCATATACTCGTCCAATTTCTACTACCATTTGAGCGTTTACTGCTGCTGTTGCGAGTAAGTCTACTACTGGCAATGGTGTAACGGATACTACACCTGCTCCTATCCATTGAAAACGCTCGACTATTTTATCGGCGGTACGGCGCCGTTGTGTATCAATCAGTTTACGAGCTTCTTCTCCTAAACGTAGTGATTGTAAGAGAATATTATCGGCTACTAAATCTTCTCCCTCTGCACGTAATATTGCTGCCATTCTTCGTAATAATGGCAACACTTCTGGTTCGGGTTTAACTAGTTCGCCGTTTTCTAATTCAACAGATTGAGGGTTTGCAGAAATTGTGACTACATCGTTTGTTGAAATAAACCCACGTACACGCTCGCGTAACCTAGCAACGATTGCTTCTTTGTCTTCGTCTGTGTATAAATCAGTCTTATTGAGAACGAGAATCGAGCGCTTACCAATTTCTGCTAAAGCTTTTAAAGGTTGATGTTCTGAACGTCGTAAATCGTTATCAACCACAAATAATAATAAATCAGCTTCGGTGGCTAGCTCACGCGCGAGTTGTTCTCTTTCAGTTCCTGCTACTCCTGCTTCTAAAATACCGGGTGTATCGGTTATTAAAATTTTGCGCTCTAACCCCTTCAACCGTAAACAGTAAGTTTCACCTGCGGTAGTTGTACCCATTGGTGCATCAACCCTACCAACCATTCGCCCCATTATGGCATTTACTAACGATGTTTTACCCGCGCTTCCTGTACCGAACACCACAACCTGAATTTCACCGCGCGCTAAGTTTGCCTCAATTTCTTTAGATTTACTTAACAAAGCTTGACGTGTTACTTCGTCTTGTATTTGGGAAACTTGCTGACGCACAGCTTGCAGTGTAGAGGATGCAGCTTCAGATTTTGCAGCAGGAATTTCGGCAGGTGTAACACGGCGCCGTTCTTTGGTGCGGCGTTTTTTATCACCGTTTTGAATTACGATGACATAGTAAACAAATGCTGCGATTAGTGCCCCAACCAACAAAACAAGCAGTAATAACAGCAAGTTGCCCAATAAAGGAGAAGAGTAAGACAACTGCCAGTAAAGTCGGGAAAGCGAGTCAATCAGCCACAGGCTCATAGCCAAAATGACGATTAAACCTACAATTAGGGTAACTAAGCGCGACAGGGGCATGGATAATTAATACTTGGGGGGTGTTATTTCGATTGATGCTCTAATCTTAATAGTTTCTAGCAGTATTCGTGGTACTCTATTCGTCCAATAGTTATTAATTGTGATATTCTATGGCAAATTCTATTTTTTTAGCTGGTGCAAGTCGTGGTGTTGGTAGAGAAATTGCGAAGTGTCTCACCGCACAGGGTCATCATGTAACCGCGCTGTTGCGAAGTGAAGCATCACGCACGGAACTTGAAGCAATGGGAGTCTCTGTTATTATAGGTGATGCAATGGCGCCAGATGACCTCCGAAGTGCAATGCAATCAGAAAAACGAATTGATGTTGTAATTAGTACTATTGGTGGTTTACCTCAAGATGGCATCAAACCTGATTATCCAGGTAATAAGAATTTAATTGATGCTGCGGTAGCTAAGGATGTGACAAAATTTATACTCGTAACATCAATTGGAACTGGAAATAGCGTATCGGCACTTTCTCCTCAAACATTAGCGGTATTGCAACCAGTATTAATCGAAAAAGATAAAGCTGAACAACATTTAATTAACAGTGGTTTGACGTATACTATAGTTCGTCCGGGTGGTCTAAAATCGGAACCAGCTACAGGAAACGGTGTATTGACAGAGGATATTCGCATTATTGGAAGTATCCATCGTGCTGATGTTGCCGATTTAGTTTGCCGCACTATAAATACGCGCGCAGACAATAAAATTTTATCGGCAGTAGATAAAAATATGTTATTTGGGCAGTTTGAATTCGAGACATTCGATTTGAGCTAATATATTTATTTTCTAATCTCAAGAAGCCTATGACTGTTCGTGCATACTTTGAAGTTACGAAAATTCCAAACTTTCAACCCCCTTTTGATACAATTTTCTTAAAAGTTTTTTACCCAGCAGCACAAGTAAGTAACGAAGAGGCAAAAACATCTTTAACTTTACCAGCAGACCCAAGCAAGGCGCCTTTTCCTGTTGTAATTTTGTTTAACGGGTATAACTGCGAAGCTTTTGTATATCAATGGTTAGCAGAAAATCTTGCCGAACGTGGGTTGGTTGTAGTGACATTTAATTTTGTTGCAGAAGAGTTTGCAGGAAGCGTAAATCTTACACCTGGTGCAAACTTTGCCGCATCAAAACCCGATGTTTACGGAACTAAAGCAACAAGTGTAGCTTTATCAACGCTGCTGTTTAAACTCGAACAGCTACAAACGCAAGGAGTTCTTGCAGGATTATTAGACTTACAGAATATTATTTTAGGTGGGCATTCTGCTGGTGGTAGAATTGCAATTGAGAATGCCAATCCTGAATTATTTCCTCAAGTTGTCGCTTCTTTTGGATATGGTGTACATAGCATGGGGTATATTATGCAGGGTTATCCACCTGCTACAGTATTACCACTGCCAGATAAATTGCCATTATTACTTCTAGCTGGTACAAACGATGGTGTGATTGCATCAAACAGTGAAATGTACGGTATTGAAGGAGGAGATGCAATAGCACCTGTAATGCGTACTTGGAACGAAGCGATTATAGGTGGTCGAAATGATAGTTATGTTGTTCTATTAGAAGGGGCAAATCATTTTGCAATTGTACATCCTCTCGACTCAACCACCGCTAGAAATTCTATTGATTTTCCTCAAACCCAATCAGATGAATCAATTCGTTGGTTAATCGCTGAAACGATTGGTTCATTTATCGGCGCCTATGTTCAAAAGCAAACTAGTGCGTTTGAATCATTGCAACAACATTTACATGATAATTCCTTGGTTAACTCTTGGTATTGTAAATAAAATACATCAGCTATTCTCCAGAAACTTGACATAAAATGGTACGCTTACGGGCGCCGTCTAATTCAAAAAACAAGATAGATTGATAAGTGCCCAACCCTAACTTACCATCCACAATAGGAATAATTTCCGTATTATTAAGCATCATCGCCATTAAATGCGAATGAGCATTTTTTGGCTCATCAGGTGGAATATTTGGTCTTAAATGTAAATCATTGTGTAAATAACGGTCGTTTAGAGGCGCCAGTTTTTCTAAAAATACTTGAATATCTTGAATTAATCGCTCTTCGTCTTCATTAACCGCTAACGCAGTAGTCGTATGGCGAGAAAACACTAATACGCAACCATTTTGTATCGAAGTAGATGCCACAACTGACTCAATTTGTGGCGTAATATTGTGAATATTTATACCTTGATGCGTATGAATATCAATTATTTTGTTGATTACAGCCATATTAGTTAGATGTAAATACAATCACCAATTTAAAATTATTTACTTTCTTGACAATTATGTAAAGAAAAAATTTGTCATGCTATGTACTGATTAGTACATAAAGGGAATAGTCTAATTAACCATGCTTTGTACTAATTAAAACAATCAAATTTTATTTTTCTAGCCAAAATATATAATATTTCATCCTCTGAATAAAAGAATAAACAAAGGTTAATCTAAGCTTAAATTTCTATTTTCTAATGCTAAATATAAAATATTTTAATTGCTTGCATCGCTAGATAACTATTTAACATAACAGAGAAAACACTTGCCAATACTAAATTTCAGGCTTTAATCTCACAATTGTATTACTGATTTTGCCATTAATTTTAGTAAGTTAAACCAAAATTAATTTATATAGTTTAATCGCGTATAACAAATATTTCAAATTATTTTACCCGTCTAAAGATAGATAGTAATTATATGAAGCAAATGTTAAGTTAGTAGCGAAATACACAAACACTCTTAAAACCCATGCCAGATATCGTTGATACCGCAGTAAGCGCAGGTTCATTTAACACATTAGTTGCAGCAGTTAAAGCAGCAAATCTAGTGGATACCTTGAAAGGTGCTGGTCCATTTACAGTGTTTGCACCTACAGACGAAGCTTTCGCAAAATTGCCAGCAGGTACAGTAGACTCACTACTTCAAGACATTCCAAAGCTGACAAAAATTCTCACATATCATGTTGTTCCAGGAAAAGTACTTTCAACAGACGTAGTAAAACTAACATCAGCTAAAACTGTTGAAGGAAGCGAAGTAAAAGTTGACGCATCTAGTGGTGTGAAAATAAATGACGCTACCGTTACTACTCCAGATGTCGCTGCTGACAACGGCGTTATCCACATTATTGATACAGTTTTGATTCCTGCTTAAGCAAAGCGCGCGGGATAATAATTATTCTCTGAGGACAGCGATTATAAATAGTTGCTGTCCTTATTCTCATACATATAAACATGTTACTAAGCGAAATATTGAAAATAGATTCAATTAACTAGGGTTTGCTGAAAAACTTCACAAAACGAATCTGGGCGCGCTCGCAGTACAAAAAATGCTTGTTTTTAAGGTTGGCTTACAAATCCAACCCTAATTTTTTTATCCAAATGCACGAATTTTGAGCCTGTAGGCGCCATAACGCTTGCACCTACTTGGAATCAAAATGCTTGAAACACTTACATGGTAAAGGTTATAGTTATATTCAGCAAGCTCTAACTAGGGTTTACTAAAACGCAAATCCACATATTGACCTAAATCTTTATCCCTAAGAATCTGTCCCTTTTTCTGATACTCTCGACGCATTGCTTGGATTAAATGCACCATCTCAATGACTCCGCTGTCATCTGCTGCTAAAAAAGCTGCTGTCAGTGCGATATTGCGAATGTCAGCACCTGTAATCTCAAAATTTTGTGCCAGAAACTTTAAATCTAGATCGGGATTACAAGGTGTATTTTTTGGGAAAATTCCTTGCCAAATTAGGTGACGATTCTTGGCATCCGGTAGGGTAAACTCGATAATAAATCGCAGGCGCCGCTCAAAGGCCTCATCCATATTACTACGGAGATTTGTAGTTAAAATTGCAATCCCTTCATACTCCTCCATTTTTTGCAGCAGATAACCGACTTCGATATTGGCATAACGGTCGCGCGCGTCTTGCACTTCAGAACGCTTACCAAACAAAGCATCCGCTTCATCAAAAAAGAGTATGGCATTAGAATTAGTCGCAGCTGTAAAAATTCGATTGAGGTTTTTCTCTGTCTCACCGATGTATTTACTAACAATTTGGGACAAATCAATTTTATAGAGGTCTAATTGCAGTTGATGGGCAATTACCTCAGCAGCCATAGTTTTTCCCGTACCAGGAGAACCAGAAAATAGAACATTTAGACCTTTGCCTAAAGATAATTTATCTGCAAAACCCCATTGTTTATGTACTAAATCTCGATACTCAGCTTCTTTACAAATATCTCGTAGTTGTGTTATTTGGTTGGGGTGCAATACAATATCATCCCAGGTATATTTTGGTTCGATTTTACGAGCAAGGGTTGCTAAAGCGTGGCCAGATTGCTGGCGCGCTGCACTACATAAATTAGCAAATGATAAGTTAACAAATGAGGGTAGTGTTTCTATTTTTACATGATTGTTGTTAGAACTAGAAGGATTGAGGAAAGATTCAGTTTTAGTTGAACCGATTTGTTGCCAGCGCCTGGTATTATAGGCAGTGGCGACAGCATTGGCAATTTGGTCTGGGGTAAGAAGAAAGCGCTCACCCAATACATCTAACTCTTTATCTTCAAGGGTTATCTGAACTGCTTGCAGATGATTTTGCCAGCACTCTCTCCGTTGTTCAGACTCTGGAATTGCAAAGGGAACTGTGATTAAACCCTTTGCTCCTGTAGCTGTGGGTATCCAATTTTGCTCACCTGCTAAGATGGTAATACCCTGATTTTTCTCTAGTTCTCTAAGAAAGGATTGATAGAGAAGTTGATTTTCCTGAAGATAGAGAACATCGAAGTTATCCAGATACAGCAAATGATTAAAAAACCATGCTTCTCGAAATAATATTTCCAAAGTTTCCTCAAACTTGGTTTTATCTTCTACTATCTTTGCTAAATCGGCAATTAGCAAGGGAATTTCTAAATTTTTGGACAGAATTTGGGCAGTACAGCGTTTGGCAGTGCTATCAGTTCCTTGAAAATAAAGCAGTAGGGGTTGTTTCTGCCAATCTTCTTTTATCAATGCCTTTAGTCCATTTTGTAAATCTTCCTTTAGATATAAATTTTCAGAAAGTGCTGGTTCTATTAATTGACAACAAAAAGTGAGTCGAAAATCTAATCCGGGTTGCAGCAACAGTAACCTAACAACTTGAGGGTCAAGTATTAAATAATGAGAAAGGAGAGTAGCTTGCTGCTGAGGTTCTGAGGAAAGATGGAGCAAGCGATATTTGATAAGGGGTGCATTGGTAGTAAAATGCTGGCGCCGTGATAACTTTTCGGGAATATTAGAACAGAGCAAGTTTAACGCCATATCTACTGTCGGTTTTTTGCCGCTCATATCATCTTGAAGATAGGCATAAACCCTTTCGTAGTGACGATCTAGTTCTGGCGCCAGAGCGATAACTAATATATCTAAGTCAAAAGCAGATAAGCTAAAAGTATTTTGCAGGTGCGCTAAGAGGGAATCTCCCCGAATTGTAATTGGCTTTTGCTCTGAGGATATCTCTGTTTTTTTAAACCATGACACCCCTAGTTCTCCCTCCGTCTGCTCCTGTGTTTGGAGAGTAGAAATAGCTTGTTTGATTAGCCAATCTAATCGCTGTAAAAGAGGTTGCAACCCATTTAAATCGGGGCTAAGTTCTATTT
>ERZ1066119.46-NODE-46-length-96276-cov-80.835628_pt1 | contig 96276 bp, 87 predicted proteins | sample MGYA00382766_ERZ1066119 | MGnify/ENA primary metagenome ERZ1066119 (study PRJEB33369, sample SAMEA5778349) | biofilm metagenome | biome: Industrial cooling water; feature: Water cooling tower basin; material: Biofilm | place: United Arab Emirates | collected...
ACAGAATGCGGAAGTTAAATTACCTGTAAAAAAATTCAAAATCATTCAAAGCTTTCAAGCGTGCAAATATAGGTGTAAGCACTGTGCCAAAATACTGTTACTTACATGTATGTCAAGGTTTTGGTCGGCGCCACCTTACAAATTCCTAGATTTTTTCAAATGCAGCAATTTGGGTTTGCCAATTTTGAATTAACTTAGCTTTTGTAGTCTCATCAACAAAAGCATATTCTAAACTATTACGTGCTAACTGCTTGACCTCATCCCAGGTTATATCAGGATGTGATAACACCGCGCGTGTAAATTCTTCGGTTATATCACTGCCAAATATCCCCGCATCGTCTGTATTTAAAGAAACGGGAATTCCCATTCGCATCCATTTTAAAAATGGGTGTTTTTCTAAAGGTAATTTTAATAGTAAATAATTACTAATAGGACAAGCTTCTATCAATATTTTACGGCGCCGCATTAAAGTAACTTCTGGAGCGTCGGGTTGGGGGGAAGCTTCTAAGTTAACACCATGTCCAATACGTTCGGCGCCCATTAATATAGAATCACGAATATGCCAGTCCCATTTAGTACGTTCACCTGAATGTATTGATAAACGTACAGCTGGATATAGGCGCCGTAAAGTCGAAATATAATCATCAACTGCTGATGGTGCAGCTATTTCTTGACCGACTTGCACATCTGAGGAATATTCGTTACCTACTAAATTTATTCCAGCGATGGCATTTCCGACAGCATCGTTTGCTGCTGCTAGTTCAAATGCTATGGGTAGTTGAGTAAATAATTTAGCGCTCGTGCGTCGAAACGACAGCATAAACCGTAATTCCACCCTTTCGTTTTCTGGTAGCTCAAGGGAAGCACTTTGCACTGCTGCAAGTAAATTACTCATATGCTCGCGTGCTGCCGTTAAGTTTAACACTTTATATTCATCAGCTTTACTTGCACCAACAGGAGTATTGGGAAACGGTGATAGCATAACTTCAACGTAACTCAAATTGTGGCGCCGTGCATTCTTAACTGTTTGAGTTAACATTTGACGAATAATTTCAGGGTTCCCCGTTAGTGCATCACCACGAGCAAACACCGCGTTGAAAAATACATTATTAGGATTCGGCTCGTTTACCGCTATCATTTGAGAACTTAGATACATTGCGCGCTGTTTACGCTCAAGTTCTGTACGAGGGTTAACAAGATTTGCAACAGCTACAAAAGTCGCATTATTATCTGGGTCTGGAGCAGTTTTTTCTAAAGGTACAGCGATAAATTTATATGCGTTTGCATCATCACTTGCAAAGCTTTGTTTTGGTACGCGAATAAAATAACGATATTGTTTTGACTGTGCAGCTAGTTCAAGTAAACGTTCGGGAGCGATGCTGCCACTTAGGTGCGTGTGTAGTTCTCCACCTTTGGGCATTTTTTGCAAGAACGCACGTAGTTGCTTTGTATCACGTTTTATATTGGCAAACTGTTTACTATATTGAGATGGAACAGGTTGTTTACTCGTGGCAGTTTGCAAAAAACTTCCGCCAAAGGCAATGCTACCAAATATTCCTAACCCAACTGCAAAAGCAATCAGGCGCCTGTAAAATTGTTTCATTCCGCGCACCACTTCAAAATTCTCACATTAATAATACGTGATTATAACCATAGTTGTAGAGACACTCACATGTAACGTCTCTACCCATAGGCAATACAACGTCTCTACTCATGGGCGATGTTTGTGCGGCGCCGAACAAGTACACTACAAGTATTTACATTTGGCGAGAATATTCGAGTCACAAATCTTATGTAAATTCTAATTTAAATATCAAGCCAAAAGTATCCTAATTGACAGTAATTTTATGTCAGTCTGCCAAAATCCGTAAAAATATACTTACAAACTGTAGCTATATATTACAGTTTTCAACCTATTGGAGACATTTATGAGTGACAATTTGAGTGGTCAAATGACCTGGAAAGTACCTGGTGCTACTGATTGCAGTTTGCACCTTCGTTACAAAGATACCGAACCTTGGCGCCCTTACGAAGATTTTCCTGAATACTTTTTGCCTGACCCATCAGGATTTTCACAAGGGTACGCAACATTTCTCGCATTGTTAAACAAGAATTGGCAGTCAGTGTAAACAAGCTTTAAAATCCACATAAACTGCAAATTCCACTAAAGCTTATAGTTCTTCACTAGCAATATATACAGAATTAAACATTTTTTAATGTTAAGATATGTAAACTACTTTTGAAAGAGCTTGACCAAACGTCAAGGATATGATGGTGTAATCGTGAAAGAGGTATTAACTATGATAACTTCCGTACAGACCGCGCAGTATACGTTAGAAGCATTAGCAGACAAATTTTTTGAGCAATCAGAAGGTAACTGGCACTCAGAACGTCGTTACTACACCCTAAAGAACGGGCAAATAGAAGAAGTCGTTAGTCACATAACAGTTAGGTATTTAGAAAAAGGCAACGAAGAATTGTTAGAGCTTGCCCAAATGCACGAATTAGAAGACGCGAACGCAATAATTTGTGGCAGCAGAATTACATGGGAAAGTAACTATTCAGAACCAGGACGTAAACCCACCACAGGTTCAACAATATTTGGTATTCAAGGAAATATTTTGTATCGTGACCGTGGTTTTGCTACACCCAAACCAGTTACAGCTATATACACTATGCGTGACCCCAAAACGCTGCATTTACGAACCGAGTACAACGGTTCTGCATTCGAGGAAGAAATTAAACTTATTGGTGCAAGCCATCGCACCCGCCAAACTATTATCTCGCGCGCAGGTGAAGAAATTATGATTGGACAGTATCTAGAAAGAAGAATTTAAAAAAGTTAGGAGTAGAGACGCGATTAATCCCTACCCTTCTGGATATCCTTCGGATAACGGGAAATCCTCCGGATAACACGTCTGTACAGGAGTTATGAATTGTAATTTCTAGCTTTTAACTATTTAAACTTTTGTGCGGCGCCTTTTAAATTGGCGCCTTTTAAATTGCATCAATAACTTTAATATTAATCATTTTTATATTACAAATTATAACTATTTCCTTTTTTCTTTGTAGTTAATTTTCTTTTGTATTCTTTTAAATAAAAAATTTTGATTTAATAAACTTTTCACGCACTGCGATAGTTCAAAGTAGTGGTGTGTTCCCTCTTCTTTCTTCTTTACTTTGTGTACGAGCGTGTCCTTTGTGTCTTTGTGGTTCAATCCTCTTAACACCCTTCCTGATATAAGAATGCGTGTTCGACCTGGGGAGAAAACTGGCAACGCTAACTCTTAGGGCGTAGGTGTGACTCTTCCATAAGGCTGAAACCCAAGCCTAGACTGACTATGAGCATTTATGTAAAGTTGTGTAACGGTTTGACACGACATCATAATAATTTGTAACGAAATTTAGGGCAAAGGCATTGTATAAATTAAATTTGGAAGGGTAAAAAGCAGAACGAGGTTGACCAAAGTCTTGCTCCCAAGTGCTTTTATGCTTTTCAGCCGAAGATTAAGTTTTGTTAAAAAGTTTTAATCTTTTGGCACAAGGACTACTAAACTGTATAACAGATGTCCTTTTTACCGATCCTTCGCTGCTATTGCAGCCTGACATCAGCCAGAAACTGAGAGACTCAAGAGTGAGTGCTTAAGTTATTCAGTTTTGAAGCAAAGTTAAAGTCGAAAATCAAGCAGATAGGAGATTGAATCGATGTTAGATGCGTTTGCTAAAGTAGTATCCCAAGCTGATGCTCGCGGTGAGTACCTAAGCGGCTCACAATTAGACGCTTTGATGAACATGGTTCGTGATGGCAACAAGCGCATGGACACAGTAAACCGCATCACCAGCAACGGTTCAGCAATTGTTGCTAACGCGGCTCGTGCATTGTTTGCAGAACAGCCTCAGCTAATCGCACCTGGTGGAAACGCTTACACCAGCCGTCGTATGGCTGCTTGCTTACGCGACATGGAAATCATTTTGCGCTATGTAACCTACGCAATTTTCTCTGGTGACGCTAGCGTTCTCGATGACCGTTGTTTGAACGGTTTACGCGAAACCTACTTGGCTTTAGGAACCCCCGGAGCTTCAGTAGCAGTTGGCGTTCAAAAGATGAAAGAAGCTGCATTAGCAATTGCTGGTGACCCCAACAATATCACCAAAGGTGATTGCAGCGCATTGATGTCTGAAGTATCTAGCTACTTCGACCGTGCAGCATCTGCTGTAGCGTAAGCTTACGCATAACTATAGTGCTACCGCACCGCAATCGCTGACTATATAGTCAGTTCGACATAAACTACTTTAAACAAAATTTTGTAAAAGGGAGATACTGGACCGATGAAAACTCCTCTTACCGAAGCAGTAGCAGCTGCTGATTCACAAGGACGTTTCCTAAGCAGCACCGAAATGCAAACCGCTTTTGGTCGCTATCGTCAAGCAACAGCAAGCTTAGAAGCTGCTAAAGCATTGACCAGCAACGCACAACGTTTGGCAGAAGGTGCAGCAAATGCTGTATACCAAAAGTTCCCTTACACCACTCAAATGCAAGGGCCAAACTACGCTTCTACCCAAACAGGTAGAGAAAAGTGTGTACGTGACATTGGTTACTACTTGCGAATGGTTACCTACTGCTTAGTTGTTGGTGGAACTGGTCCAATGGACGACTACCTCATCGCTGGTTTGGCAGAAATCAACAAAACATTTGATTTGTCTCCCAGCTGGTACGTAGAAGCTCTCAAGCACATCAAGAGCAACCACGGTTTAAGTGGTGACCCTGCTGTAGAAGCTAATTCATACATCGATTACGCAATTAACGTCCTAAGCTAAGACGCGGGACTCTTTGCCCGGAAGGTTGAGCGGCTCAACTGGCCATAAAGCTAGGAGTTGTTTAGCTTTCCGGGCAGTTTTAATTTTAAAAAGATTTGTAACAACGAAACGACTTTCAAGTAAGAGCGCGTTAGCTTTCGTAATGGATATTCGCGCTCATGGGAAATAGAAAAGAAGGGTATTTGAAGAAAAAAATCTTGTTTCCCATGAATAGTAAATTCAAGACTCTAATTCACTTAACTTTACTCAAGTGATTCTGAATTTTTGTTTTTGATCAAATTGAATACGATATTATAGAAAGCTTTGCCGATAGTGTCTACTCTCAGGCATTCTTTGGCGTATATAAGCGCGTGTTGATTTGATGTAGTCGGTCGTTACTTACATAGGTGAATACAACACTATAGTGTAAGGGAGGCTAGGTAATATGACCGCGATAGTTGCAGAAACTCCAATCATTGAGTTACGTTCTGACCGAAGCGACGACGATATTGAAATAGTAATTCGGGCAGTTTATCGTCAAATATTGGGTAATTCTTATTTGATGGATAGCGACCGTCTTCTCACTTCTGAGTCATTATTACGTAACGGTAGCATTACAGTCAAAGAATTTGTACGTGCTGTTGCAGTTTCAGAACTGTACCGCGATAAATACTTCCATAGCAACTCGCAAGTCAGATTCATCGAACTTAACTATAAACACTTACTTGGACGGGCGCCTGAAGATGAATCAGAAATAGCTTACCACGTAGACCTATATAATGCAGAAGGCTACGAAGCGGATATTGATTCATATATCGACTCACCAGAGTACGAAAATAACTTTGGCGAAAATATCGTTCCATACCATCGAGGTTTCAAAAGCCAAGTTGGTCAAAAGAACATTGGATATAGCCGAATGTTTCAATTGTATCGAGGCTACGCTTCTAGTGACCTCGCCCAAGGATACAAGAACGGACGGTTAACTTGGGAAGTCGCAAAAAATCTTGCCTCACCAATACACCCAGCATCAACTAATGCATTAGCAGGAGCAGCAAGTGGTTCTAGAGGTGAAGTCTACCGAATTCGTTTAATGAGTTCTGCTTCACCCAAATCAACGGTAGTACGTAGAGTAACCACCGAAATACTAGTACCTTACGAACAACTCTCCTCGAAATTGCAGCAGTTGAACCGCAAGGGCAATAAAGTGATGAGCATAACAAGAGCGTAAATTGCTTTTTTTTGCTTTTTTTACATTAAATTCAACCAACTTGTTCAAAATCTATAAAGTCTAAAAAGGTCTAATACATGGCAGTCACAACCGCAGCATCACGTCTAGGAACCGAAGCTTATACTGATGTAACTCCAGTTGAGATACGTCAACGCCCAACAAAAGATGAAATTGAATTCGCAATTTCAGCAGTTTACCGTCAACTTTTAGGTAACGACTACCTAATGAAGTCACAGCGTTTAATTAGTGCTGAATCACTCTTACGTGACGGTAAAATTACAGTTCGTGACTTTGTACGTCAAGTTGCAAAATCCGAGCTATACAAAGAAAAATTCTTTTACAACAACTTTCAAACTCGTACCATTGAGTTAAATTACAAACACCTCCTAGGACGCGCACCTTACGACGAGTCCGAAGTTGTTTTTCACTTAGACATGTATCAAAACCAAGGTTACGATGCTGACATTGATTCATTCATCGATTCAGAAGAATATGAAGAAAACTTCGGTGAAAACATCGTTCCTTACTACCGTGGTTTCAAAACCCAAACTGGTCAAAAAACTGTTGGTTTCAACCGCATGTTCCAGTTGTATCGTGGTTATGCAAATAGTGACCGCGCACAACTTAGAGGCGCCACTCCACACCTAGCAGTTGAATTAGGTCGCAATAGCGCTAGTGCAGTAGTTCCTCCTAGCGGTAACGGTAGCGAAGGATTTGCATACGTTGCACCAGGTCGTGGTGTCACACCTAGCAGTACATTTGGTGGCGCCGGAACCTTTGGAAAAGAAGGTAGAATGTTCCGCGTTGAAGCCGCAAAAGTATTTGGTTCTGGTTATCCCAGCACTCGCCGTGTTAACCAAGCAGTAGTAATTCCTTACGAAGAATTATCTAGCTACATCCAAAGAGTTCTAAAACAAGGCGGCAAAATCGCCAGTGTAACCCCCCTCTAATCCCTCTTGTGGAGCGGGCATCCCTGCCCGCCCCTTAATACATGAACGGGCAAGGATGCCCATTTCACAACACCACAACACTAAATATATGCTTGGTCAAATCGCACCCAACAAACAATCAGCAGCACGTTACTTTCGCTACGAAGTAACAGGAATACGCCAAAACGAAGAAACTGATAAGACCGATTATCAAATTCGTTCAAGTGCTAGCACCTTTATAACCGTTCCTTATAACCGAATGAATTCAGAAATGCAGCGTATTACCCGTATGGGTGGCAAAATAGTAAACATTGAGCCTTTATATAGTGAAGGCGCCCAATCAGATACTAATGCCGACGACGCTTTTAAAAATGAATTCCAATAAGGATAACTTTCAACCCTCATCATCGTCAGAAACACCTGGCGGTGGTGAATCATTAACAATAGAAACTGCAATCGCAAATCTAGAAGGTACAGATTCTGGTTTGCGATTTTATGCTGCTTGGTGGTTAGGTCGATTTAAAGTTAACGAACCACGAGCTATTGCCCTTTTAATCGAAGCACTCGCAGATGAGCTTGATAGAACACCCGAAGGTGGTTATCCACTGCGACGCAATGCAGCCCGCGCGTTAGGTAAACTAAATGATAAAAGCGCAGTACCTGGTTTAGTTAAAAGTTTAGAATGTTCTGATTATTACGTGCGCGAAGCAGCCGCCGAATCATTAGGAATGTTATCAGATGCAAGCGCAATTCCTGTTTTACATAATTTATTAATTACAGGATTAATTACTGGATTAACAGGTGAAGAATTAATTATCGAATCTACCCCAAGTCAGCCGTATGATGCAATATTAGAAGCTTTAGGCAATCTTGGCGCCACCAATTCTGTACCACAAATTGAACTATTTTTAAAGCATCCAGTCGAACGAGTGCAGTACTCAGCAGCACGTGCAATGTACCAACTAACAAAAAATTCTTTATATGGAGAACGGTTAGTAAAAGCCTTAGCAGGAAGTAACCTACAACTACGACGCACCGCACTCGCAGACTTAGGTGCAATAGGATACTTTGAAGCCGCAGACGCAATTGCTCAAACTCTTGCAGAAAACAGTTTAAAATTAATCGCACTGAAAGGATTACTAGAATACCAGGTAAGAGAGTTAACACCCCCCACCCCCACTTTATCTGACGGTGCTATAAAAGTCATGAAATTAATGGACTCTCTACTTTAAATAGTAATGAGTGCTGAGTGCTGAGTGCTGAGTTTTATTTCTCACTTCTAACTCTAATTCTTAACTCATAACTCCTAACTCCTAACTTTATGAATAGTGTTCAACAATTAATTAGTGCAGTAGAAGAAGCTGATTCTTCAGCGAAATTAGTCGAAGCTGTACAAAATTTAGCATCTTCTGGTTCAGAAGATGCCGTACCAACATTGATTGCAGCTCTCGGATATAACAACCCTGGCGCCGCAGTTGCAGCAGTTGATGGGTTAATAGAAATAGGGGAAAAATCTGTTAAACCTCTATTGCAATTACTCGATAACTATAACTATGGAGCGCGTGCTTGGGCAGTACGTGCATTAGCAGGTATTGGTGACCCCAGAGGATTTAATACTTTACTCGATGCTGCCAAAAATGACTTTGCTTTGAGTGTACGTAGAGCAGCAGCACGGGGTTTAGGAACAATTCACTGGCAGCAAATGCCATCTGAACAGCGCTCAACCTCCCAACAACAAGCACTCGAAACCTTAATTCAAGTTTGTCGTGACCCAGAATGGGTAGTGCGCTATGCAGCAGTAACTGGACTAGAAGCACTTGCAAATGCTGCGAGTGAAACTCAACCAGATAAATTACCACAAATTACGGCGCCGCTTTTAGAAATGGCAAACAACGACGAAGAAGTCGCAATTAGAGCGCGTGCTTGGATGGCAATACATCAGCACCATAGTCAAATAGAAATGCCTAACATGAAAAAGCTCGCAGAATCTGACGACGAAAAAGAAGTACCAAGTCGCGGCAGTGGCAGAAGATCGTAAAATTCTCTCAGAACGTGTGTATTATTAATGTAGAGACGTGACATGTCACGTCTCCACCACGTGTGAATCCAACAATCAAATTCCAAAAAACCCTCCTGCAATGTTATCTCAACCGCAGTGGAATTTAATCACAACCGAACAACCACCGCAGTGGTTCACCGAAGCAGTCAAACGCTACACACCAAATTCGAGCGGTAAATTTGCCGCAAGCTTATTATGGCAGCGAGGAATTAATCAAGTCGAACAACTAGAAGCATTTATTAACCCAGAAATATATAAATCTAAATCAGCAAGTCCATTTGAATTTGGACAAGAAATGCAGTTAGCCATAGCACGGTTAACTGCAGCACGTGCCAACCATGAAAAAGTCGCAATTTGGGGAGATTTCGACGCCGATGGTATTACATCAACAGCAGTATTATGGGATGGGTTAGGACAATTTTTTACCCAGGACACCAAATTAATTTATTACATTCCCAATCGCATCACCGAATCGCATGGACTCAATATAAAAGGCATTGAAACGCTTATCAAACAAGGATGTAAGCTGATAGTTACTTGTGACACAGGTAGCACAAACATCCAAGAAATTGCTTACGCAAACAAGTATGGTGTAGATGTCATAGTTACAGACCATCATACTTTACCAACCGAACGCCCAAACGTCACAGCAATAATTAACCCACGTTATTTACCGTTATTACATCCGTTATATAATTTATCTGGAGTCGCAGTAGCTTATAAATTAGTCGAAGCACTATATACAGCTTTGCCTAACATTGCACAGCAACCACTCGAAGATTTACTAGATTTAGTTGCAATTGGACTTATTGCTGACTTAGTACAACTTAGCGGAGACTGTCGTTATTTAGCGCAGCGAGGAATTCAGCGTTTACAAACCGATTTTCAACAACCACCCGCACTACGTCGGCGCCCAGGAGTAGGTAGACTATTAGAACTGTGTCAAAAAAGTGGCGACAGACCAACAGATATATCCTTTGGTTTAGGACCACGCATCAACGCAGTTAGTCGTATTCAAGGTGACGCGAGGTTTTGCGTAGAATTACTAACAAGTCGCGACCAAACGCGCGTTAGTCAACTGGCAGAAGAAACCGAACTAGCAAACGCGCGTCGTAAATCTCTGCAAAAAGATATTACACAACAAGTCAATCAAAAGCTTTCTCAAACAGATTTATCGACAACAAACGTTATAGTTCTCTCAGACCCACAATGGTCAGCAGGAGTATTAGGACTCGTAGCAGGGCAAGTAGCACAAGAAACAGGGCGCCCAACTATTTTACTAAGTACAGAACATTCTCCTAGCAACCTTGCCCGTGGTTCTGCACGTTCGATAAATTCCGTAGACTTATATCAACTCGTTAAAGACCAAGCACATTTACTACATAAATTCGGTGGACATCCATTTGCAGCAGGTTTAAGTTTACCTGTAGAAAATATTCCCTTATTTAGCGAAGCCATAAATCAGCAACTACGACAAACCATAGGTACTACAATATTGGCGCCAACAATACAAGCTGATATAAAAGTTCAAGTAGCAGACTTAAGCAAAGAATTATTTTTAGAGTTTAAACTACTAGAACCCTGCGGAATGGGCAACCCAGTACCCAAACTGTTGATTCAAAACTGTTGGTTTAAAAACGCTTGGCATCGTAATCAACAAGATACGCAAGGTAAAAAAATACAATATATCAAAACCGAGTTTGATATTCTCGATAACTCCACCGTCAACCCATTCCCAGGTATATGGTGGGGACATTATAAAGAAGAACTACCTGAAGGTAAATGTGATTGTATCGCCGAACTCGACTACAACAGCTTTAAAAAACGCTACGAAATTCGTCTTATCGCAGTTAGACCTAGCACTAACTCACAACTTAACGCTCAAAAAATCTCTAATTCTATATTAGACTGGCGCCATTCACCAAATTGTAGAGACGTGACATGTCACGTCTCTACATTATTGTTAGAAGAATGTCCATCATCTTGGGATGAAATCCGCACGTGGATTAAAAAGTCATACCACCTCAACCAACCTTTAGCGTTAGCTTGGTCAAAACCACAAAATCAATCACCACAGGATGTTTGGTATAAACTAGCAGGACTTGCCAAATACCTTGCGCGTACTCAAGAACCAGTTACCCGTATTCAACTACGAGAAAAACTAGGTATTGGCGACCAACCCTTACACTTAGGATTAAAAGCTTTACGGAATTTAGGTATCAAAAGTACTTTCAGTGACCGTAATTTAATATTTGTCGAGAGTTCTAAGCATCAATCAAAGTTAGCATCAGCACAATCTGCGCTGGAACAATTTTTAGCAGCAGTTCAAGAAGAACAGTTTCAACGCGCGTATTTTGCTGATGTTCCACTATCTGCTGTCAACGCATTGGCAAGTCGAATTTTTGATTCATAATTCAGCCTTTTAAAGCATCCAGTTTCAACAAAAAATTAAGATTATTATGTATGGTAGTGTAGTCTGACTATTCAGAGCATATTTTAGTGATGAAAAGTGACGAAGTAGAATTTCTGAATGGCGGTGGCGAGATGGGGGAGCGGATACGCTCATTTGACTGGTCTGTGACTCCGCTTGGTGACGTTAAAAACTTTCCTCAAAGCTTGCGGAGTGCCATCAGTATTTTGCTGCCTTCTAAATCGCAGATTGCGCTATTCTGGGGTCAAGACTTTATTAAGTTATATAACGATGCTTTTAGTTTGGTGTTAGGCGCCAAGCATCCTTATGTATTGGGAACACCTGCGCGCTTATGCTGGAGCGAGATTTGGGAAACTTTAGAACCTTTGTTAAACGGTGTGGTCGAAACAGGTGAAGCGTTTTGGGCACAAGATTATTTATTTTTAATCGACCGTAGTGGCTATATTGAGGAAACTTATTTTGATATTTCTTACGACCCTGTACGTGATGAAAGCGGTGGAGTAGGTGGTATTTTCTGTATAGTGAGAGAAAATACTGGGCGAGTGTTAGGTGACCGACGGTTAAAAACTTTACGTGATTTAGCAATTCAAACGGCACAAACTACCACAGCAGAAGTTGCTTGCTCACAAGCAGCAGTTGTGTTGAGTCAAAACCCATTAGATATTAGTTTTGCACTACTTTATTTATTAGATGCAGACGGCACCGCGCGGCGAGTTGGTGTAACAGGTATAGAACCAGATTTACAATTTAGCCCATCTATAATAAACGTTGATGATGCAGTATGGATGCAATCGTCATTAGCCCAAGCGCTTAGTACTGGGCAACCACAAATTGTGACAGATTTGCAAACGCCTAAAAATGATGCAATTCCAAATGTAGTATTAGGTAACGCAACGATTCGTTGTAATACTGCAATGGTGTTACCGTTAACGCGCGCTTCAGAACAGCGTCCGTTTGGATTTTTAATTACTGGCATTAGTCCCTTCCGAAAGCTTGATGCTGCTTATAAAGACTTTTTGGAACTAGTAGCAAGTAGCATTACAACAGCAATAATTAACGCGCGCTCAAAACAAGAAGAACGTCAAAGAGCCGAGGCACTTGCAGAACTAGACCGTGCTAAAACTGATTTTTTTAGCAATATTAGTCATGAATTTCGTACTCCCCTGACTTTAATATTGGGGCCGTTAGCGCAAACTCTCGCTACAGCATCCGAACTCGATAACGAACATCGTCAACAATTAGAAACTGTACAGCGCAATGGGCAGCGTTTGCTAAAGCTTGTAAATACATTATTAGACTTTTCGCGTATTGAAGCCAAGCGCGTTCAAATGAATTATGAACCAACAGATTTAGCATCCCTTACTGCTGAACTTGCTAGCTTATTTCGCTCAACAATTGAGTATGCAGGAATGCGATTAATTGTCAACTGTCCGACTTTACCAGAACCTGTATATGTAGACCGGGACTCATGGGAAAAAATAGTCTTAAATTTGCTCTCCAACGCTTTCAAATTTACATTCTCTGGAGAAATTGAAGTTTCGCTCTTATGGGCGCCGTTATCACAAGTTGAGTTAAAAGTACGTGATACCGGAATTGGCATTAAAGAGTCAGAATTACCACGCTTGTTTGAAAAATTCTATCGTGTGCAAGGGGCAAAAGGACGCAATACCGAAGGCTCAGGGATTGGATTATCATTAGTTCAAGAGTTAGTACATTTGCATGGTGGAACAATTGAGGTTAGTAGTGTGGAGTGTAAAGGAACTTGTTTTACTGTCTCAATTCCTACAAGTAATGCTCACATAAGCGAAAATCAAATTAAAACAAGTACAGCTAACTCCACCAATGCTAGCTTTTATGTAAAAGAAGCACTGCGCTGGCTACCAACTAAAGAAGAAAGTAATAAAAATCTACTTTCGTCAGTTTCAAATATTCCGAGAATTTTGCTTGCAGATGACAACGCTGATATGCGTGCGTATATCCAACGGCTTTTAGAACCTGAATATGAAGTTGAAACAGTAACTGATGGTAGTGCGGCATTTTTAGCGGCGTTAAAATACCCACCAGATTTGGTACTTACCGATGTAATGATGCCAAATTTGGACGGGTTTGGGCTACTGAAAGCGCTACGACACAATCCGACAACCCGTGAAATTCCAATTATTCTCTTATCAGCGAGAGCTGGAGAAGAGTCTCGAATTGAGGGATTAAATGCAGGCGCCGATGATTATTTAGCAAAACCTTTTTCCGCACGCGAACTATTAGCACGAGTCAAAGCTAATTTAGAATTGGGACAACTTCGGCTTGAAGGACGGCGAATTAGCGAAGCACGCATGTTGTTAGCATTAGAGTCTGCTGAGTTAGGCACTTGGGATTATTATCCAATGACAGGCGTTTTAAATTGGGACGAGCGCTGCAAAGCAATGTTTGGTTTACCCAGAGATGCTCTTGTAAATTACGACATATTCTTAGCTGGTTTGCATCCAGAAGACCGGGAGCGTACTGACACATGTGTTTGAATATTTTCGACAAGAAGACAGTTCTACTACTCGTAATTTTGGCGGGTTAGGACTTGGATTAGCAATTGTGCGTCAATTAGTAGAACTGCATGGGGGAATAATTTGGGCAGAAAGTCCCGGAGAAAATCAAGGCGCCACCTTTACAGTGAAATTACCAATAATCAAGAATTAAATTTTACTGAATATTTCATATTATTAAAACATAATTTCTAGTCTCTGTGGTAAAAAAACATGACTAAAGTCATGGTAACAAAATGACTTTTGCCACAATTTTTCAATAACACTAGTTGTGTATAGTAAGTGGTGTAAACTTTACTTTTGCTCGTCTATACTCTCAATACCCACTTGTCGTTCGCATTTATAGCCAGTTTGGCGCCAAGCGTCTAAATTTACATCTTTAAGATTTATTACATTTGCACATTGTGGATGTTGGAAATGGCTCCATAGTGCCCAAGCAAAGCTGCGAATAATATCCAACGCAGTTTTGAAGGGTGATTCTTGGTTACCGGGAACACCTTGTTCTTGCACAACGTCAAACTCTACCCAGATGCCATGCGCTCCAAAAATAATTTGTGCCATCCATTTGGCCCGAGGTAAATGACTGTGCGAGGTAATCAACTTGATTTTACGAGCCTTCCAACTCTCCAAAATAGGCAAGCTGTAAAAAAAATTATCAAAAGTTGAATTTGCACACTTTTCTAGCCAAATATTAGCTAAAATAGCTTGTTTGCGCTTAAAAATCGACAAAATACACGGTTCTTGCGAACCTTGCGAGATGAGAACTGGGATTTTAGCGTTTTTAGATGCAAAATCTGCGGCATAAACTTCGCGTGCAATGCTTCCACCTAACACAAAAGTGGCACTAACTGGCTTGGAAGATGAATTAATTAAGGTTATAGTGTTAAAAACCAGCCAAATACAAAGGAGAAAGCATAAACCCAAGCTGAGTTTTGGTAAAAATTGCCACCTCAACAACCGAGGCATACGGTTTGCGCGGGTGAATAGTATGTAACTTTTTGTTTTATTGTTTATCATAGAATTTAATGGAGTAATGTTCATAAAAATCCCCACATTTCAAAGATTCAAATGCTATGTTATAAACACATGACTGGGTGCTTTGTACGTGTGAAGACGTGTCATTCGATTCTAAGTTACTTAGGGAGTAAATCGGCTCTATTAAAAAATAGATGTAGCAACAGTTACATATGTATTTCCGGATAAATTTCAGGATAAATTTCCTTTCTTTGAAGAAGCTTAAAATAGTATAAAGACTTTAATCGCTTCTTTAAAAAGCTAATTGTTAAACTGTCAACAACACATAATTATTCCAGCTAATATACATGAACCAATCTGCGAAACGTTACTCGCCGCTGCAAGTCGCTTTGATTGGTGGAGCTATTGCCTCCACAGCTATGCTTTCTGTGTTTGGTCCTGCATGGTGTCGGTCAGTCAAGGCTGCGCTACAAGATAGTCCAAAAGCGATTGTTGACCAAGTATGGCAGCTAGTAAACCGTGAATATGTAGATGGCAAATTTAATCAACAAAATTGGGTGGCTATTCGCCAAGAATTGTTGAGTAAAAACTACTCTTCGCGTGAAGAAGCATATGTTGCCATTCGTGCAGCTTTACAGAAGTTAAATGACCCCTACACTCGATTCCTGGATCCAAAGCAATATGAAGCCCTAACTAGTCAAACTTCAGGTGAAGTATCTGGGATTGGTATCCGGATGGAGGTTAATAGTAAAACTAAGCGTTTGACGGTTGTTGAAGCGATAGAAAACTCTCCAGCTTTAAAGGCAGGTGTTAAGCCCGGTGACCAAATTGTCGCAATTGACGGCAAACTTACGCAAAACATGAAGGTTGACGATGCCTCGAAGTTGATTCGTGGTAAAGCTGGAACACCAGTCACCTTAAGATTATTGCGTGACGGCAAAAGCGATTTTAATTTAAATTTAACACGAGCTACTATCGAAGTTCCAACTGTTCGCTACGCTTTACGTAATGAAGGTACTAAGCGTGTTGGTTATATTCGTCTACGTGAATTTAGTGCCCATGCTGGCGACCAAATGCGAAAAGCTATTCGTGACCTTAACACAAAAGGTGCCGATAGTTACGTGTTAGATTTACGTGGCAACCCAGGTGGTTTACTACAAGCGAGTATTGAAATCGCGCGCATGTGGATGGACAATGGTTCAATTGTTCGCACCGTAGACCGTGAAGGTGTAAGCGACGAAACCTTTAAAGCCAACCGTACAGCATTGACAAATTTACCTATGGCTGTATTAATCGATGGTAATTCTGCCAGTGCTAGTGAAATTCTTACAGGCGCCCTTAAAGATAATAAGCGTGCAGTTGTAATTGGTTCTCAAAGTTTCGGTAAAGCTCTTGTACAATCTGTACACGAACTAGCAGATGGTTCGGGTGTAGCAATTACAATTGCCCACTATTACACACCACAAGGAACCGATATTAACCGCAAAGGTATTACCCCAGATGTGAAAATTGACCTGAGTGAGTCACAGCAACGCTACCTAGCATCAAATCCAGATTTATTAGGTACACAAAATGACCCTCAGTACGCTCGCGCGTTATCAGTGCTAACCAGCAATAACTTTGCAAAACCGTCTCCACCAAATCAAACCTCACAAAAACCCATTAACGGACGTGCAGTTGATTTGAAACTGTAAAAAGAGTTAGGAGTGCTGAGTGCTGAGTGCTGAGTGCTGAGTGCTGAGTATTTCTACTTTACACTCAGCACTCAGCACTTTCTACTCAACACTATTAATAGTGATTTAGGATTTTGGATTGGGAATACTATGGACGTAAGTAGTAAATCCCATTATTCAAAATCCTTATTTTATGACTACGAAATCAGACGATACATTAAACGACAAACACATAAATTATTTACCCAAAGTTTCTGTAGTTGTGCCTATATATAATGGTGAAGAAGATTTACGCGAGCTAATACCTTGCTTATTGGCACAAACTTATCCATCAGAACTCGTAGAATATTTACTTGTAGACAATAACAGCAGCGACAATACCCTCAAATGTCTACAAACAGCGGCAGAACAGTGTTCAATTACAATACATCCATTAAGCGAAAATCAAATACAAAGCTCTTACGCAGCTAGAAATACAGGAATTCGTGCGGCAACTGGAGAAATAGTTGCTTTTACAGATGCTGACTGTCGTCCACAACCGCAATGGTTAGAGTTATTAGTACAACCCTTCGTTAATCTCGATGTTGCTATAGTCGCGGGTGAAGTAGCTTCACTTCCTGGCAAGACATTATTAGAAAGATTCGCCGACCGTGAAGAAACATTATCACAGAAACATACTTTAGCACATAAGTTTCGTCCTTACGGTCAAACGGCTAATTTAGCGATTCGACGTATCGCGTTGCAAAAAGTCGGTTTATTCCGTCCTTATTTAACGACAGGGGGTGATGCCGATATTTGCTGGCGAATTCAACAAGAGTATATTGGTAAATTAGAATTTGCGGCTCTTGCTATAGTTCAACACCGTCATCGTACTACTTTAAAAGAACTTGCTTCCCAGTGGCGCCGTTATGGACGTTCTAATCGCTACCTGCACGAATTGTACGGTATTGATTTAATGCGGGCAATAACGCTCTCTGAATGTGGCTACAATTTGGTTCGTTGGATTGTTAAAGAAGTGCCCAAACTTAGTTTAAAAGCTGCTTTAGGTAAAGGAAATGTGATTGATATATTAAGTACTCCTATTGGATTATTTACTGCCAGAGCGCGCTATTACGGTCAAATGTCAGCAACTATGCCAGAAAATGCCTCTGATATTGATTGGTTGTAATAAAGAAACCGGGTTTCTATGATAAAGAAACCCGGTTTCTGCACTGGCGCCATCAAATCGCGTTAAATTGAAGAAAAGTATGGGACAAGGATGAGTCAATGTCAGCACAATTGTTACTGGTAGATGATGAACCAGGATTGCGCGAAGCCGTAAAAGATTACTTAGAAGATAGTGGTTTCAGCGTTCAAGTTGCCAGTAATGCCCGTGAAGGGTGGGATTTGATGCAACAAAATACACCAGATTTGCTAATCTCGGATATTATGATGCCACAAGTAGATGGCTATCAATTTCTGAAGCAAGTACGTGAAGACGCCCGTTTTAAATCATTACCTGTAGTATTTTTGACAGCAAAAGGGATGACGGGCGACCGTATTCAAGGATATCAGGCAGGAGTAGATGCTTATTTACCCAAGCCGTTTGACCCCGATGAATTGGTCGCAATTGTCGAAAATTTATTGATACGGCGTACTCCTAGTACGCAGCAATCAGGAGAAGATGGTGAAACGCCAGATATTGCCGAACTGGCAAAACAAATTGCTCAGATAAAAGCACTGTTAACCCAGAAAAATGCAATAGCGCAATCACCAGCACCATTTACCATAGATTTGACACCTAGAGAGCAAAGCGTTTTAAATCTAGTTGCCGAAGGATTGATGAATAAAGAAATAGCTCGTCGTTTAGAAACAAGCGTTCGCAACGTCGAAAAATACGTTAGTCGTCTATTTAGTAAAACTGGTACAAATAGCCGTACTGAATTAGTACGTTTTGCACTCGAACACGGATTGGCAAAGTAGGAGTTACGGGGGGTGTCTAAAAATCCCCCCGTCTCCTAGTACAAAAATTTATGAAAACGTATTGCGGAGCGAAAAATTACCCTGGAATAATTTGGTTGTCAATCTGACCTTGTTTATAAGCAAGGAATGATTGGTTTAGTAGGCACCCAAGTATCTTGTGTAGTGCAATGGGTGAAGGCTACTGTAAACGTGACGACTTTTCTTCCGTCAAGAGCTTGTGAGGCAATCTACAATTTCCGGCTGTTACTTAATCAAAGTGAAGCGCATCGGCCGCTTGTTTATCTCCAGAGAACACCTAAAAAAAAAATCCATTTAGTTAAAGGTTGTTCCTGCTGACCAATCGACGTGCCAAATAAAATTATAGGACTGCCTTTGAAAGCCTATACAGCATTGGAATAGAAGTTGTAGGTTTTCGTTACATAAGCCGACTTGTGCGTGCATATTGTGTACAGAGTGTGAACATAGAGTATTGCTGGCAAACTTAAAAAAATTTACCTATTTATCTATTCTATGAACGGTATACTTAGATTAAATTATTTAAGTATTATTGATTGGTTTCAGTAGAGTTACGTAAACGCATTAATTGACGACGCATTTGCGGAGAAGCCTTAAACTCGCTTACCTCATGAGCTTTAACAGCTGTTTGCAAAGTTTGAATGAAATCATCTGAGCCATCTACTAATGCTTCTAAAAGCACTTGTAGTAATTGGTCGCGGTCGGAAAATAAACTTTTTTCCTCAACCAAACGAAACTTGAGATGGATTTCACATTCGTATACGCCAACTTCGACGCTATTAATTGGACGTGGTAACGGTTTCGAGTTCATAATTTTCAGGATTCCTTCGGTTGTTGGGTCAGTCGTTACTAGGGAGCAGCAGTTTAAATCGCTGCTATTAGCTATATCTTTTTTAAATCTCTCTAGTTTGAATTAAGAATTCTTGTTAGTCAATGCAATTTGTATCCCATGTTGCTCCTTTGTTTACTTTTTTTTGTACCTATACTCTTTGAGCGTCTCTCAATTTACCCAGCTACCCCCACTCCTGTGCAATTTAGGTAAACCATAACTATTATTCAATTTTTATGATTCTATACAATGAAGTTTTTGTAAGAACTTGCTGGTGCTTTTTAAAGGTTTTTACATCAACTTGATATGAACGTCAACAACAGTTTTTGTTTTTACCTTTAATATGGTGTTTATACGTAAGTGATAACGCTGATTTTTTTTTGATAATGTCATCCTAGAGCCAACTGCATCATTACTACGTAAAAATACTAAATGTATGATTTGTTCATTTGAACGAAAATTGATAAGAATTGGGTAAAGAAACTAAGTGTTTTTTGACAGTAAATAACTGCATCGGTATGAACGAAACTTTTTGTCGTCAGAAACCGGGTTTCTTTAGCTCGTGCATAGAAACCCGGTTTCTAGCAGTAAATACTATTGCCGAATGACCAAAACTAAAATACTCTAGTTCCCAAAAAAATAAAGAAATCAACACAAATCTATTTTGTAGCCTCAAACACGAATGCTTTGCATCAACAAATATAGGGGCAAAGAGTTGGGGTGAGAGAGTCTACAATTATTTAGAGTGAAATTAACCCTTAAGAGAAAACATCCTCCCTATGGAAGACAACGCAATGCTGCTTAAGTCAACAACCCGACACATCCGTATTTTTGCGGCAGAATTAGACGCATCTGGAGAATTAGTACCCAGCAGTCAAGTCTTAACGCTGGACGTTGACCCCGATAACGAATTTAATTGGAGTGAGGATGCCCTCCAACAGGTTTATCGCAAATTCGACGAATATGTCGAACAAAACGCAGGTAGTGACCTCACCGACTATAACCTCCGTCGCATCGGCTCAGATTTAGAACATTTAATCCGCTCACTTCTACAAAAAGGTGAAATAAGCTACAACCTAAATGCCCGTGTTGCTAACTACAGCATGGGTCTTCCCCGCGTTGAGGCACAATAAAGTGGAAAGTGCTGAGTGCTGAGTGCTGAGTAAGAAGTAGTGAGTGCTGAGTAAGAAGTAGTGAGTGCTGAGTAAGAAGTAGTAAGTGCTTCTGAGCGAAGTTAAAACTTACTACGTGTACTCATAACTTAAAACTTACAACTCAGCACTCAGCACTCAGCACTCAGCACTCATAACTCTTTAACTATGCTTAAATTCACCTTAACCTTAGCTGTTATTTCACTACTAAGCGTTTCGCAAGTGCAAGCTGCCGAACTTGTTGGAAGGGCAATTTTAGCGGCTGATACATTTGCTCCTGGCTCTACTAGTGGGCAGTTTAAAAAGACTCAACGTACTACCCCTTTTTTATTTGCTCAACCAGTACAAGGATTTTCGTGTGTTGAGCTTGGGCCGAAAGAGGGCACATTTTACGTGATTTCAGATAATGGGTTCGGCGCCAAAAGTAATTCTTTAGATTATGTGCTGCGGATATACGCGGTTGAACCAGATTTTTCTACGGGCAAAGTATATCCTGTTGATTTTGAAACGGGAGAGCGACTTATGTGGTTTAGTCGTCAAAGCTTTATTGAACTCAACGACCGTAACAAAAAAGCGAATTTTTCTATTGTCGCCGAGCAAAAAAATTACCCTAATAGTAATATTGCTGTGTCTTCTCGAATCAAAATCAATCGCTTGCTCACAGGTGGTGACTTTGACCCCGAATCTTTTCGGCGCCTAGAAGATGGTAGTTTTTGGGTAGGAGATGAGTTTGGCCCGTTTTTACTACATTTTGATAAAACTGGTGAACTACTGGCGCCTCCCATCCCACTACCAAATTTTTCACAAAAAGGCGCCGAAGAATTTGTAAAATCTCCTGATAACCCAGAATTTGCTTCGTTTCCAGAACCGAGGCGTACAAGTGAAGCCAACTTAGGCGGTTCTAGCGGTTTTGAAGGTTTAGCGATTAATACTAGTTTTACCAAGCTGTACGCAATGTTAGAAGGGGCGTTAAAAAAAGATATGCCTACTCGTTTGTTGATTAATGAGTTTGATATAGCAAGTCAAAAATATACAGGCAGGGTTTTTGCATACAAGTTAGAAAATGCAAGTCATGCCATTGGCGAATTAACTGCGGTTAACGATGACGAATATATTGTGATTGAACGGGATAAGAATCAAGGCGACCCCAATAATCCGGCTTTTAAAACACCTGCCTCGTTCAAGCGTCTTTACAAAATTAATCTTGACAAAGTAGATAAAGCAGGTTTTGTAGAAAAAGAATTATTAGTAGATTTGCTGAATATTTCTGACCCCAAGGGTATTGGTACAAATGCCACTAAAAACGGTGTGTTCACATTTCCCTTTGTCACAATTGAGAGTGTGCTGCCACTTGATGCTAGAACGCTGCTGGTAATTAACGATAATAACTATGCCGATAGCATTGGGCGAATACCGAAACAAGCTGATAACACCGAATTCATTAAAATCAGGCTAGACAAACCTTTGAACTTAACTGTTACTAGTGGCGCCACTGCTTCTATGAGACAAAATGCCTACTCCGATTCTAAATAATTTTTTGGTTTAAATTAAGCCTTATTTTGCTCGTATTCTTATAAACTATAACAATAGTTTCTTAATTTTTTACTGTCTAATCGTCAAAAAACCTGATTGTGACTGTGTTATACATAATTTGTAACCAGATTCATGTAAACGAAAGTCAATGGTTGATATATATTAAAAAAACCATGCGCGGTATAGGGTGCCGCTGTTTATTGTTTTGATTAAAATTGCTAAGGTAAGCCGATCGGTCGAAGAAAACTATGGAACAAGACGCGGCAACGCTCCACTGCCCAAACGAACTTTGTCAGGCAGCCAACCCGCTTAAGCACAATTATTGCCAACAGTGTTCAACGCCTCTGCCGAAGCGTTATCTTTGGGCAGTCACAGAAGGAAAAAGTCTGGGAGTCTTGGGCAACCACATCGCCGATCGCTATTTAATTATTAGCCAGTTTGTTGTTCTAGATACTAGACCCGGACTAGTCCCACAGACCCCAGACACTGAATCGCTACAAAAGTTAAGACCCTATCTCCGTTTATTTCCTTACCGCTTACACGTTCCTCAAGTGTATGGAATTATTCCTAAAAGCGATTCGTCCATGCCTTCAAACATTTTGCTTTTAGAGAAACCACCGCTTCATATAAACACAGAACTCGAAGTACATTTACATCAATCGTTGGACTCAGCATGGGGTGAGGCAACCTCAATGCGGCAGTTAAACTGGTTGTGGCAAATCGCACATATTTGGCAACCGTTCGCAAGTGAGGGGGTTGCGACTAGCTTGTTAGACCCTTTATTATTGCGACCCGAAGGCAGTTTAGTAAAAGTATTAGAATTACGCTCTGACCCTGAAGTTGCTCCTTCTATCTCGCAATTAGGTGATTTTTGGCGCGTGAATTTACTGCCAAACACAAAAAGTGCCATCAAAGAATTTTTTACCCAAGTTTGTGATGCTTTAATATCGGGTGAAATTCATTCTGGTGAGCAGTTAGTTGCTGTTTTAGACCAAGGACTAATCTCACTTGGCGCCGCAAGTGGGGATATATCTCAGTATTCAGTAAAAATAGTTACAAATACTGATACAGGGCCAAGCCGTCAGAGAAATGAAGATGCATGTTATCCAGCGGCAGGCAGCATAATTAGCAAGCCACCATCACCTACAGCTTTAGCAATTGTTTGTGATGGTATTGGTGGACATGAGGGTGGTAATGTCGCCTCGAATATTGCCATAGATGTAATTCAACAGCAAGTTAGTCAGTTAGCATCAGTCCCTCGCGACCGTATCGACCCGACAGTTTTACTAGCTGACTTAGAAAAAGCGGCGGCGGCAGCAAACGATAAAATATCTGTGCGAAATGATAGCGAGGGAAGACTTGGGCGCCAACGGATGGGCACGACGTTGGTAATGGCATTACCTATTGCCCACGAAATGTACATCACTCATGTAGGTGATAGCCGTGCGTACTTAATTACACGCAAAGGATGCTACCAAGTCACCCTAGATGATGATGTGGCATCACGAGAAGTACGACTCGGATATGCAGTTTACCGCGATGCCGTTATGCAAGGCGCCAGTGGTTCTTTAGTACAAGCTTTGGGAATGGGTAGCAGTAACTCGCTGCATCCAACGGCTCAAAGGTTTGTGCTAGATGAAGACTGTGTGTTTTTGTTATGTTCGGACGGTTTGAGCGACTTTGATAGAGTTGAACAATATTGGGAGACAGAAATATTACCGATTTTGACCGACGGTGTAGACATTACAGAAGCAGTTAATAATTTAATCGAAATAGCGAATAAGCAAAATGGACACGATAACGTCACAATTGCACTGGTTCAGTATCAAATAAAATACACAGAACCAGAAAAAATACAGATTCCCAATATCGCTGATTTATCCACGAATTATAAGTCAGGCAGCTATTCTACCACCAGTGCGCCGACTAATTTAGTTTCAGGACACAGAACACAAGTAATACCTGATACAGCCCAGGCAAAGAAACCGATACCTTTACATTTAATAGCACTGTTGGCTGTAGTGACAGTGGGAGGTTTGATTGGGCTATTAATACAACAAATACTTTCTCGTCAAATTCAGCTTGGGACGACGATATCAACATCACCACCAGTTGCAACATCTCCAACTTCAGTAGAAAGAGTCGCACCTCCCAAAGGTTCATTAATTAGGGTCATATCCCCAATTGAATTTAGTCGCAATAGCTCTTATCAAGTAACTGGTAGTATTCCACAGAATACAACTTTAGTGGTTATAGACTCAAAACCAACAACAGGCGCCGACCATAGCGACTTATTGCATTTGCAGGTTTGTCAAGTACCCACTCAAGTTGCAGAAGCACCCCCAGTTGCACAAAAAACAGTGCCAATTATACAAAGTGAAGAAATTTGGGTTCAAAGAGAAAAACTTCAACCAAACAAGAACATCTTAATATCCCAACCAGAGAAAAACGTTAATTCTCCATGTGATGCAATACTCAAGGAATCTACAAGCGGCAATATAGAAAAATCTCCATCGAAGACAGAACGTGTTCGTCCACGCAATTTATAACCACTCCGTCATATAAACTAGTAGCAAACCTAAAATATTTTTATGGCGAATTCGGTTAAAACTATAAAGAGATAGTCCCTAAAGAATGCCCCTTGAAACCATGCCATCCTTAAACCTGGCGATAGCCCGTCTAGTTCATGCTGGCACCAACAATTTCGCTATTTGGGTGGTGCGCGCTCCTTACTCTAGTGGGCACGTTTTTCACGATTGCGTTTGGACACCCAACCTGACACAAGTATGGCAGGAATGGCAACAATTGTTTGCAGGTCACAGCAACCTCGATGTATCTCCCAACGCCAGCGAATCTGATAATATTCAATCGAATTACTCCTTACCAATAGAATTACCCCAACCTGCCACAGGACAACCAACTAACTACGCTGGGCGCCTAATGCAGTACTTTGGTAACTGTTTATGGCAATGGGTATTTGATGGACCAATTTTAAATAGCCTAGAACACAGTCGAGGAATTGCAGCAGGACAAGAAAAAAGTCTCCGTTTGCGTTTAGAAATACGCGACCCTTATTTGGTATCGGTACCTTGGGAAATTATGCAGCGTCCCGGTCAAGCTGCAATTTCTCTCAGTCAAAACGTCATATTTAGCCGTACCACCAGCGACGTTGACAAATTACCATCTTTACGTAGCGATGCTGGGTTAAATGTATTGCTTGTACTTGGTGATGACGAAAATCTCCAACTCGAAGCTGAAGCTGAACTATTAAAGCGAACCTTAACACAAGGTACTGCAAGTGGTAGCAACTCACGTGGTTACGCTCCATGTATTGTTACTAAACTAATTCGTCCTACCCCTGAAGAATTAATCGCAGCATTAGAAACGCGGGCATATAACGTGTTTTTTTATGCTGGTCATGGCTTGCGTGGACCAGATGGGGGCATATTAAATTTACACCCCAAAGCCACACTCAACGGCATTGAGTTGGCCCAGGTATTAACGCGCACAGGTGTAAAATTAGCTGTTTTTAATTCGTGTTGGGGCGCCCAACCTTTGGCAGTTAATCATCAACCAATACCTTACAGTAGCTTGGCAGAAGTATTAATACGACATGGCGTACCAGCAGTACTGGGAATGCGCGATGTCATTGCCGACCGTGAAAGTCTTAGCTTTATTCAAGCTTTCTCAGAAGCACTGCGCTCACGTCGAGCTATTGATGAAGCAGTAGCCGATGCTAGGCAAAAACTACTATCTTTATATAAATTTAACCAACCTGGTTGGACACTACCCGTTCTTTATTTACATCCAGAGTTTGACGGGCAATTAATTCGCAGCTTAGACGAGAGCATTACCGAATTACCGACTTCTCTACCAGAATTTAGAAAAACATTCCCTGCTGCTTCACTGCGACTACTTCATGATGGAACAAAACAACTACTTCCAACTCCCATCACTCGTATTGGTCGCACCACAGACAACAACATCATCATTCCCGATTTATCAGTTTCTAGGCAACATGCTCAAATTATTTGTCGAGATAGTTTTATTGACACAAAGTTAGAGCAAAGCTACTACTTACGTGATGATTCAACAGCAGGCACTTTAATATATCAGTCTGGAGCATGGCAACGAATTCATCATGAAGAAGTACCACTAAGGTCAGGAACGCAATTAAAATTTGGTAGTAGCCGTGGTGACATTTGGGAGTTTATGATAGAAAACTCATAGACAGTTGTCAAAAATCCATGAAATTACTCTTGACATAATTAGATTTTTATTTAAAACATATTATTTCAACGTATTATTCTGTGAGTATCACTTAAATATTTTTTATCACACAAAAACAATACGCGATCATTTTATTCGTTTTGCGGAAACGGTCGCGCTTATGCTGTAGCTCTTGGTACACAAACAAATTAAACCATCCAATAAGGAAAGCCTAGAAATGACTCACACAAAAAACGACGCACTTAACAGTTCAGAGTTCCAACCATCTGCAATTCACCTGGAGTTGCTCGAAGCATTACTCGAAAACGACGAAGCAACATATCCCTGGAACCCAGCATCTCCCGAATCAGAAGATTTCTTTCATCAATGTGATGTGCATTTTGCCATTGATGAACTTCTCGAAGTTGATTCCGGCTGCCAAGAAGCTTTTTATAGCCATCTTGATGCTTTGTGGTCTAACACACCAACCTTGCAATCTCAATGTAGCACAACTGTAGTATCAATATCAAAACTTAAAGAAAGTTTACAATCAGCGATTTCTTCCCGGATTCCTCACGAATGGATAGAGAAGATAGCACAGAAAGCAAGTGATTTATTTAATTCGCCAATGTCAATAGCAGACCAATTAGTAGAAATTGCCGCATCTGTAGTGCCCGCTTTAGGCGCCGATGATTTATCAGTATTAGCGCGTCCATATGCGTATGCAATGCGTAGTGAAACAACTACATTAGAATCAACACTTAAAAAAGTGGGTGGACACGACTGGAATAATTTATCAGAAATTGAGCAAGCACGGGTGAGTGTAGCAGTAGCTTATTACGCACTTCAGCAACTCAAAAATTCTCAACCAGTAGACTAAGTGCTTAGTAAAAAAGATGTGATCAAATGCACTCTACTATTAAAATACCATTTCACTATTTTAAATCTAACTATAGGCTCTTGCTGTGTAATAACCATCTATCAAAAGATAGAAATAAAGTGAAGGCAAAACAGTGAAGTACTGCAATTTGGGTTATAAGTGAGTCATATGAATATCAAAATAAAAAGCAACCGGGGAAAACCCAGTTGCTTTTTTATTTTCGTTCTAAAAAACGTGTAGCAAAATTTTGTGAACGGTTTGGAGAAAGAGCGCGTGCTTTAAGAATAGCAGCCATCAAAAAGGCGTATGAAATTACACCAACAACAACTAATAACAAAGCATTAATAGCTCCAGAAGCATTCCACAAAGCATGAAGCGCAGCCGCAGTTAAGTAACCCACAATTAAAATTCGCACACCTCTACTTGGTTTAAGAACAGCCAAACCAATGAAATATCCTAAATAACCGCTATAAGCCATATGACCAGCGACTAATCCTAATATTCGGGGAATTAAAAGCTGTAACCCTACCAACTGTCCAGCATCGGCGCCCGATTGTTGTGCAACACTTAATGTAATTTGTGGCACATATTGACCAAGTGTTTCCAACAGAGTAAAACCAACCGCCGAAGCAGTGCCAAGTAGAATACCATCAAGAGGTTCAGAGACACCAAGTCGTTCACGCCAAGGAGAAGGAAGCGTTCTTGATATTAAAAATATACCCAAAACAGGCAAAGCTTTGAGTAATTCTTCCATTAACCCGGCGCCGAAAAACATCCGCACAAGTAATTCAGTTAAGGTAATTTCCTGATTTTCTCTGGGTAAATTACCTGGTAGAACAACACGGAATATATAAATAAATAAATCTAAAATAGGGCTTTTTAAAATTACCACCGTCCCCAAACCAGAAGCGAGTAATATCCACCAAGGTTTGTGCTTGCCACACAAACGATAAATAAAATAATATGCAGCAGAAGCAATATAAGTACCAACAATAACTTGATTAGCTTGCGGCGAACCAACTGTAGCAAACATTAATACTACAAATACAACAGTTAAAATACCAGGAATTAAAAAAGCTTTGCTAGTTAAATCCTTTCCGGTTGAGATAATGGGGAACAACTGTGTAAAGCTTACAGAATCTATTTGTGTAGGCGCCTCATATTTGCTTGCGGGGGTGAGTGAAGTAGCGGCAGCGGAATTAATAGCAGTTTGTTGAGGAGCATTATTTTCATATTCAAACTGAAATATGGGTCCATCCTGTGCCAAAGAAATGCGGTCACCAGAATGTAACTCTTGACAACCCTCAAGACGCTGACCATTAAGGTAAGTACCATTAGCACTACTAAGGTCACAAATCACCCAACTGCATCGACCATCAGGAGAAGGAGAAATGGAACGAACAACCGCATGGCGCCGTGATACCATCCGAAACTTAATGGCATCCAAAGCAATTTGACAACCAGGGTCGCGTCCAATTACCACCTCTCGATTTTTGAGTAAGGCATAATTCGACTCAGACCCACTAGGTACTCCGTTACCAGACACTAGCCGCAGAAAAGCATTCGTCAACGGCGCGTTTTGAAACGTCATTCATTTACAAGGTGGTTATTAACGATTTTACTCATTGATAGATACAATATAGCTTCACTCTATATAAGCAGAATTAAAAATTAAAAATTAAAAATAAAAACACCTTTAGTAAACCATACTGAGTATTACCAAAACGTGACTACATAAAAATTTACCAAAGTAAATATATTAATTCTGTATTTTTCAAATCTTTTTCTTGTGGAGCAGGCATCCCTGCCTGCCCTACCCTATATATCTAAACTTCTGCCATCTCCAAATCTTGCTCAACATGCTCAACCTTAGTACCAAGCAACTTAAGAAACTCAGCCAACCAACGTGGATGAGCAGGCATTCGTCGGCGCCGTTACCAAATTACCATCAACAATAGCCTTATCAACAGCAATCTCTACGTATTTTCCTACCCGCCCCATTCACATCTGGGCTACAAGCCGGATACGCAGTACAAGTTTTACTTTTAGTACATATGCTGCCGCAAGTAACTGTAAACCGTGGCAAATAGCAGCAATAGGCTTATTAGCGTAGGCAAAGTGACGAGTAACTTCTATCACTTTTTGATTTAAACGAATATATTCAGGCGCCCGACCACCAGGAATAACGAAAGCATAATAACTCGCAGCTTGGATCTCAATGAACGTAGCATTAAGGGTAAAATTATGACCGGGCTTCTCGCTGTAAGTTTGGTCTCCCTCAAAGTCATGCACAGCACTATGTATTTTCTCACCAGCCTTTTTATTTGGGTAAACAGCATGTACAGTGTGCCCAACCATCTGTAAAGCTTGGAATGTTCCATCACCTCTTTATTTTAATAGAGATATTGCAATTTTTTTTGTTTTTTTACTACATTGAAGTATAATATAAGCGTAATTTTCCTGAACATAAATAAAAATAAACATTTATAAATCCCCCCTAGCCCCCCTTAATAAGGCTACCGTGTACACACAACTTTTTGGCATTGGGGGCAGGGGCGCAGGGGGTGTTTTTGGAGGCTGGAAACGGGAGAAGTGAGGAAATTGAGGAACTATTCATTGAGGTATTTGCATCAAATAAGAATCAGTTTTGCGTATTATTGCTTCTTATTCCTCCTCCCCGCCCTACCCCCGAAGCCCCCAAAGCCCCCGAAGCACCCTTTTTAAGACTTGTGTGTACACCGTAGCTTAATAAGGGGGGAAAAGAGGGTTTAAAGCCCCCCTTAATAAGGAGAGAAAAAGATAGTTTAAAGCCCCCCTTATTAAGGGGGGTTGGGGGGATTAAATTCTATTGATTGTAGTATTAGAAGTAAATAATAATTTAAATTAGTTCAACAAGGGAATAAGGTGTGAAAAATTAAAGAATTTATGCCTGATAGGCTACGGATAAAATAAATTTAAAATACAGAGTTATGCGTATCACAGTTACCTCTTAACGACCTACATAAAAGAATTAATAAATTAAGCTAATAACTAGACAATCATTTTTTAGAACAGTAAGAAGTGTTGTTAGTTAAATTGGATTCTAAAGCTCGTGCGAACATAAACTATCCTTGAAAAACAGAATACATGAGAGCTTTTAGCGCAGGTATGGCGCCATACAAACGATATAATAAGCTTTTTGAAGTCACATTGCTCAGGCGATAGGGGCAATCTAAAGATTAGAGGAGCCAACTTCGTTTATATTTCGCTAGCATCGATTTGCGATAAAACACTTTTTTGTTGGTTTTGCAAGGGTTTGAGGAGTTGAGAGGGACGTATCTCGATTAGCGATAAAACACTTTTTTGTTGATTTTGTAAGGGTTTGACGAATTGAGAGGGACGTATCTCGATTAGCGATAAAACACTTTTTTGTTGATTTTGTAAGGGTTTGACGAATTGAGAGGAGATTACCTCGATTAGCGTTAAAACACTTTTTTGTTGGTTTTGCAAGGGTTTGACGAATTGAGGGCGCCTGATCTCGATTTGCGTTAAAACACTTTTTTGTTGGTTTTGCAAGGGTTTGAGGAATTGAGGGTGGCTGATCTCGATTAGCGTTAAAACACTTTTTTGTTGGTTTTACAAGGGTTTGAGGAATTGAGGGTGGCTAGTCTCGATTTGCGATAAAACACTTTTATGTTGGTTTTGCAGGGGTTTGAGGGTTTTAGAGTTACTTGCCTCGATTAGCGATAAAACACTTTTATGTTGGTTTGGCAAGGGTTTGAGGATTTGAGAGGAGCTTATCTCGATTAGGGATAAAACACTTTTATGCCCAAAAAGGGAAATAGCGAGCATAGCGCGTAGATGTTGATTCTGATTCATCTGCCTTAATCAAGCCAGCTTCTTTGGTAGCTCCTATAATTTGAGAAACGGTTGCTGCTTGTGATTCACTTAAACGAAATCGCTCCCGTAGTGTTTGGTTAGACATTCGTTGATTGTTGACATAGAATAGGCAGCAATGTTGGTAGCAAGCTCGAATTCGGTCTGCTTTGCTCATGGCTCTAAATTCTTGATGGGCAAACAGCACTGCTGTGGTGCGTGTGTCACCTACTCGAAAATCAGGTGCAGGTAGTTGAAAATCTTCTGCTGCGCTTACAACTTTATCAATACCACTGCCTTTTTCTTCACATATACCGAAACGTCGCATTATATCAGCGAGTTGTTCATTACGGGAGCGATTTTCATCAATAAATCGCTCCACCTTAATTGGAGGAATGCCAGGATTAGATATTTCAATGCGGTCACGATACATCTCTATCATTACTGAAGTACCTGTTGCAAGAAAATCCTGATGTACCAAAGCATTTGCAATAAGTTCTCGTAAAGCCTGTTTTGGAAACATCTTTACTTCTTCGCGCACAACTTCTTCAATAAAACGATTTTGGGGTGCTGTTGAATGGACAAAATCTACTAATCTGTCAAAGCCAACGGCATATCCTCGGTTATCTATATTTTCATCGCGAGTTCGTAGCTTATCATTACCTTCATATATAATTACGCGGGGTGCTTTACGAGCCAATGCAGGAGAGAAGGCATCCAGTTTTTTTGCCAAAAGGATGGCAGCCAGGTTTGTGATTGTCCAATACTGTGCTGTTTGTTTGATTAAATGTTGGCTCTGTAATCTTTCAAGCACAGCATCGCGGTTAGTTGGATAGGGAATTTTTAGTAGTTCAAAGTATGTTTGGGTATCGAGGAGAGCGATTACATCTTCAGGACTGGCATCACGGGCGGATCGGGAAAACCAATCTTGTTGGTCTTCAGCAAAAATGCTCTTGAGTACATCTGGTGTCATCGGCACTAAATCTTCTCCCGCTCTCATTAGGTAGGCGCCATCAAAGGATAATGGTTGCCCAACAGGACGGGTTGGCACTTCAAAAACCAGCACTCGTCCATCAGGATGCTGCAATTCTGTAACGTCTACTCGAAATCTAAGTTTCTCGACTATGCGAGCTTTAATGTCGTTGAGGGAAGTTACAGATGGAAAAGCTTGCGAACCTACGACCCGACGCGGGGGCTTATCAGTTACGCCCAAAATCAGATATCCACCACCTTCGTTGGCTAAAGCCACACAGTAGCGCAACAATTTAGTTGTATCGTACTGTTGCTTGGCTTCTTTGAATTCTAGGAATTCTGTTTCTGCGGGTGCATTCAGCCATTTTTCAAGGTCTTCAAGGGTAATCATGCAGCATCTATCTATTGAGCAGTTAAAAACCTTACCTTATGTACTTAAAAGCTTCTAAGTTATGTTTAATTAATTGATTTATGAGATATATATTATAGCAGCAGGATTATTAAAACTAATGCCACAATCTTATGTTTATACAAGCAAAATTATTAAAGCAGGAGCGTTAATAGCAGACACGAAAACTCTTTTAGCAAGCTGGGATTTATCGCGCACTGTAGATGAGAATTTAGATAAGTTCGTTTCTGAAAATATTTTTGGCAAAGCATCTCGCTCAAGGGTAGAAGATATTTTAGCTATTTTTCGTCAACGATACTTGATGGAGGCGCCAGTAATAAAAGCATTGGTGACTTTGGTTAACCACAGGTTTCCAGCAGAGGCACTTAATTGTATTTTTTATTTTCACGCTGCCCAATCTGACCGCTTGCTTCATGACGTTGTTACAAATTTACTAACTGACTTGTATTATCTAGGAAGGCAAGATATTAGTGTCAATGATGTAAAAGCCTGGATTGATAAGCAAATTGTTCAAGGTAAAACACAAGGTACATGGTCAGATTCAACGTTAACTCGTTGTGCTAGGGAAATTTTAAGCACACTCCGAGATTTCGGTATACTGAAAGGAGGCAGTTCCTGACCTTTATCCTAAATTGGAAATGGGCGCCCGTAACGTTAAGGGAAGTGAAGCAGAGGAAATTCTCAAAGCAGCAAATCTCAACGGTTTAAGCCAAATATTTTACAGTGGTGAAACAGGTTTAAACTTAGTTATAAAAGAAGGCGCCAAGTTTGTTCCCAACTCAGAAGCAGATGTAACAAAGGAAGTTCTAGATTATTTAGCACAGCAGCATTCCTATGGAAATAAAGACACGCGCACAGGCAAAGCATTAGAAGCAAGGTTTGGAGGACTCGGTTATGGATGGGAACGAGATATATTGCGGTTAGTGTTAGCGGTGTTGTTCCGTGCGGGTTCAATAGAAGTATCCCATAAAGGGCAAAGGTTTGACAGCTACCAAAATCCTAACAGTCGCGAACCTTTTACCAGCAACACAGCTTTTAAGTCAGCTTTATTTACACCAGTTAAACCCATAGGTTTTTCTACGCTCAAGCAAGCAGTAGAAAATTATGAGGAGCTAACAGGTGATACCGTTGATATGGAAAAAAATGCTATTGCGACAGTTCTCAAAGAGTTGGCAACCGAAGAATTACAACTTTTGTTACGTGTGGAAGAACGAGTTAAAGCAAACAGTTTACCTGCCACCGAGCAACTCCAAGATTACCGTAACACGCTGACAGAAATTCAAAACGGCGCCGTTGACGATTGCGTACAGATTTTAGCAGGAGAAGGGGCATCTTTGAAAGCCTCGCGAGAACGCTTTCGGCGCATTCGCGAAGCAACCAACGATTCATCTTTATCTACCTTTAAAGCCGCAAAACAGGTAGTACAAAATCAAGAATTGGTAGTTAGTCAACAAAAACCAGAAATGGCAAAAATAGCCACTCGCTTACGAGAAAACCTCAACGGACAGTATTTTGTTGACCGCATAGCGCAAATTAAAGAAGATACCAAAACAATTTCTACAGCATATGCTGAACATTATGCCAACCTCCACCAACAGCGCGCGCAGCTTTATTTAGCAGCAATTACAGAAATCAAAGGTCGCAGCGAGTGGACAACCATTCCCCCAGAACAGCAAGAAGTATTATTGGGTGAACTGCAAAAGCGCGCATGTGTACATAACTTATCCCCTGACTGGTCATTAACAGGTAACGAATGTCTAGAATGTAAAGCCAGTATTCCGCAGATGGAATCAGACCTAGCAGCTTTATCTGGCTTAAAAACTCAGGTCTTAGTTAGAATTCAGGAATTAACAGCACTGACAGCGGAAAAAGAGGTAATAATTGAACGAGTAAGGTTAGGAGATTTTTCCTCAGAACCCATTGACTCAGAAGAAGCAGTAGAACAAGTAGTAGAAACCTTAAAAGAACACTTGCTAAACTTAGTAAGTAAAGGAGTAAAAATTATCCTAGAATAATACCTTCTTGTGGAGCGGGCATCCCTGCCCGCCTAGGAAACATGAAAAAATGAACAGACCAATACAAATTGTAGTTGATACTAACGTGTTACTTTCTCGTTTACGCTCTAAACGTGGCGCCTCTTATAAACTATTAACACTACTTGAGGACGAGCGCTGGCAAGTAAATATCTCTACCGATGAAAGTTCTTGAGTATGAAGAAATCCTTAAATGAGAAAATGGCATTAAACTAGTAAACAATAATGAATTTCTGCAACCAGTAGGAGAAATACCATGACTAATTTAAACGTACAAATACCAAATTCTCTATATAAACAAATAGAAGCAAGGAAAGCGCGCGGTAGTTTGGATAAATTCAAACAAGTGTTAAGCAAAGTTCCCGATGTTGAACCAGAAGATTACGATAAATTAGTAGATTAACTAAAGTGTTAATAAAATAAATTATGAATCTTGAACAAGCAGTATTAGAAAAATTACGGGAGTTACCCCTAGAGAAACAACAAGAAGTCTTGGATTTTACTGACTTTTTACACCAAAAAGTAACTCCCAAGCGTTCTCTTCGCAGCGTAAAAGGGTTATGGGCTGATTTAAACTTCGATCTTTCCGATGAGGATATAACGCAAGCACGCAAAGAAATGTGGGATAATTTTAGCTCGTGACATTAGATAACAGAAGTAATGTATCATTAAAATACCAGAATTATAAAGGGACAAGTCATGAATATTGAGCAATCAGTTTTAGAAAAATTACGAGAGTTACCCTTAGAAAAACAGCAAGAAGTATTGGATTTTACTGACTATTTACATCAAAAAGTCACTCCCAAGCGTCCACTTCGCAGTATTAAAGGTCTGTGTGCTGATTTAAAAGTGGATATAACAGCAGAGGATATAGCTGAAGCAAGAAAAGAAATGTGGGGTAATTTTCCGAGGGAGATTATTTAGTGACATCAGTAGTAGCAGACACTGTGACTCACAAATTCGAGCATTAACAACAATTCAGACAATTTGGTAAGCATGGATAAATCCCTGAGAAACACCCTTCGCAACGTAGTTACTCAATGCCGCAAGCTATTAGAAGAAGCAGTTGCAGAAGTATTAGAAGGACAATTTGGTATTTACACCTCTGGTAAAGTAGAAGATGCCAGTCGTATGGGGCATCTCTCAGCCGATGATTTAGAATATCGCGAACAGTTATTAATTCATTTACAGCACATTCAAGCAGCAGGTTTCAAAGTTAAAGATGCAGTAGAACAATTAGTGCGAGAAGTAGCATTTACCCATCTTAACCGCTTCTGTGCTTACAAAATGATGGAAACACGCAGACGACCCAGACCACCCCGATGATATAATACGCCGCACGCGCGATGTACTATACGTCATCTGGGGTGATAAATCAGAAGCTATAGAACAAGAAGCGTGCGAAATTCTTGGTATTAAAGACCTCCGTGAATACTTCCGCAAACCTAGCAACGCTGGTTTTTGGAATGACCATATTAAACGCTACTCAAAAAGTCGTCGCAAGGCGCCTATTTACTGGCTGTTACAATCTTCATGGTTGCCCAAATTGAAGTTCCCAAATCTTCCCGCTTAGTTGCAACTTCGGATGGACTACTACAGCGTCGGCGCCTCAAAGCAGATGGAACTCCCCAATGTACTCCCTTCTATCCCCATGAATTTCCTAGCCGACAATCTGACTTAGGTACAATTTATTACTCATCATTACCGATAACGGGTTCATCCGTGGCTGACTTTGATCCTTTAGAACGGGAACGGTTACGCCAGTTAATTGAACGATATGGCGGCGATCGCACTTTGTTATCCTTAAGCGATGAAGAACTAGACGGTGCTTTGGGGTTTGTACGTTCTTCGGATGGAAAAAGAGTTCCAACAGTTACGGGATTATTAATTTTAGGTCGAGAAACAGCACTAAGGGAACATATCCCAACACATGAAGTAGCCTTTCAAGTTTTAGAAGGAACACAAGTGCGAGTTAATGATTTTTACCGCACTCCGATGTTGAAGTTGTTTGAGCGAGTCATGCAACAATTTGAGGTGCGTGTTGAAGAAGATGAAGTACAAATCGGTTTATTTCGCGTACCTGTTCCTAACTATGACCGTAGAGCATTTCGTGAGGCTTTTGTCAATTCTTTAATTCATCGCGATTATACTAGGTTGGGAGCAGTTCATGTTCGCTGGGAAGATTACGGAATTTTTGTTAGCAACCCAGGAGGATTTGTTGAAGGTGTAACATTAGATAACTTGTTAGTTGTCGAACCCAGACCGAGAAACCCTTTTCTTGCAGATGCCATAAAACGTATCGGACTTGCCGAACGTACAGGACGGGGAGTTGATTTAATCTATCAAGGATTACTGCGCTACGGACGATCAGCTCCAGATTATCACCGCAGTGATTCCTATTCGGTAGTTATTAGGCTTTCAGGGGGTGAAGCTGACTTACCACTTCTGCGTGTTGTTATAGAAGAGGAAAATCGCAGACAAAGCCAACTTCCAGTAGATTCCTTGATTGCTTTAGCACAATTGCGACAAGAAAGACGCTTGGATACTAATACTCTTGCTCAAGCAATTCAAAGAGACGAAGCTATTGCCCGCAGTGTTTTAGAAAGATTAGTAGAAGCTGGTTTAGTAGAAGCTCATGGTGTTAAAAAAGGACGTACTTATACTTTAAGTCCACGAATATATCGAGAGTTAGGACAACCTGCTGATTATGTTCGTCAAGCTGGGTTTGATTCAATACAGCAAGAACAAATGGTACTAAACTACGTAAATACTCATGGCAAAATTACAAGGCAAGAAACAATGGAGCTTTGCCGAATTAGCGAAGATCAAGCAACGCACTTGCTGCGTAAATTAAACTCCATCAAACAGTTGAAATTAGTTGGGAAAGGTCGTTCGGCTCACTATATCAAAATTTAATCGCGCCAAAACGCGCCTTAGCGCCTTTACTAAACACGCAAGCGCGTTTAATTCCTAAAACGATGATTAAATAAGGCTCCGGGAATTCTGAAAGCAAAGTTAAGTAATTTATTATACTAATAATTAAACGTCATTAAACGCGCCGAAACGCGCATCGCGCCATTACTAAACACGCAGGCGCGTTTTGGCGCGAATAATGCGAGTGTATCTTATAACAAGCTTAGTTTGTAGGCGAAAAAATACTTTTTCGTAAACGTCAATTATTTCTAAATTTTATATATGGGTATTGTTACTAACTATCTACATAAACTAATTTCCAAACAGATAGACGATAATGGCATTGTCGTTTGGTATGACCGCGAACTTCACTATTCTGATATAGTATCAACGCTGAATATTCCTAACACAACTCTTGCTTGCTATACTGACAGCTTTTTTAAACTGCGCCACAAAATAGAACCGCTTTTAGGCGCCACAGAACCGCCTCGTTTACTAGTTTATGTACCCATAGACCCTAGTGAAACCCACAACGCCCTTGTTGAATTAGAAGCCGCAGGGGTGATAATCAAACCAGGTCAGCAACCACCTACCCGTAACACCAAACTTTCAGTTATTGCCCGCAATGCCTTAAAACCTATTTTGGGTGACGAAACAACTGCCACTATTGAAAAACAGGTAGAAGCATCTAAGCTAACTCTCAAAGAATTAAATGATATTGCCGAAAGAGGTGAGGGCATTTCTCAGGGAGTTGTGCTGACTATATTTAAAACTGGAAACCCTTCAGAAGTGGCACTAGAATTTTTAGCTAGCGACCAATTCGATAACGCTATAGTCAATAAAGGCGCCAGTCAAGAACTCGTATTACTGCTGCAAAGCGCTTTTGACGTGCTTCCATCAGAAGAACCTCTCACTGCTTATCGCGCGAGACTTGCACGGCATATCTTAATGACAGAATTTATTTGCAGCATTGAAGGAGAAATTCCTTATCAACTTAGCAGTATCAAAATTCCTGCAAAACCCTCTACCCGCGATGGTTGTATTCAATTAGCTAAAACCTGGCGCCTGCGACGTGACCTCAAACAAAGCTATATCACTCATGCCAACTCTATCGAAGCAGAACTAGGCTTAAATAATATTGATTTTCAACAACAGCAAATAACTAATATCGAAACCTTTTTAGCTGTGGAAAGAATATTACAGCGCTTTATCGAAACTACTTTACTTACAGAAGCAAACGCACAAGTTGGCGAAATTGTCAAATCAAGACAATCAAGTTTTTGGTCAGAGAATTTCCCAGATATTCAAGCACACTGGGCGTTAATTGCCGTAGCAGGTCAACTTTTATTAGAAGCGAACCGCATTGAGAGAGAATTGAAATCACCATTGGCTGATGTGCAAGCTATTTTTAACGCTTACACTGATACAGAAACGCCTTGGTGCTTTCTCGATACGTATCACCGCCATTTAGAAAGACATTGGCATAATTTTGAGTGGGGTTTGCACGACCGATACCAAACTTTAGAACAATTGGTAAACCATGCCAGACATCGCTATATGACTGTCGGTTCGCAGTTGGCAGAAACTTTTATTCGTCGTTACCATGCAGCCAAATTTCAAATTCCAGGTGTTATAAGACAAACGGAACTATTTGCTTCTTGTGTTAAACCTAAACTAGCAGCAGGCAAAACCGCTTATATATGGGTAGATGCGCTGCGTTACGAAATGGCAAGAGAGTTAACGCAAACGTTGACGCAAGATTATAACTTAGAAATTCGCTCTTCCGTTGCCACGGTTCCCACTATCACCGAAATTGGTATGGCAGCGTTTCTACCTGGCGCCTCGGATGCGACTGTGGTGGCAGTTGGTAATAGTAAACTAGGACTAGAAATTAACGGAACAGTTATTAAAGACCGACCAGGAAGAATCAAATTTCTTCAAGAAAACGCTGGAGTCAACGTTTTTGTAACTAAATTGGGTGATTTATTACCTAAACCCAATAAAAAAGAACGAGAAGGTATCCAAAAAGCCGATTTAATTCTCGTTACATCTCAAGAGATAGATGCCATTGGTGAAGGGGATAATATCCGTCTCGCGCGTAGGACAATGGACGAAATTCTCAATGAACTCAAAAAAGCCTTTCGAGTTTTAGGCGAATTAGGTGTGGAAACAATCATTGTTACTGCCGACCACGGTTACTTATTCGGTGAAGAACTTACTGATGACATGAAAATAGACTCTCCTGGTGGCGATACAGCAGACCTACATCGACGAGTTTGGGTAGGTAAAGGCGGTAAAGCTGACCCTGCCTACCTGCGTGCAAATTTATCAGATTTTGGTTTAGGTGGAGATTTAGAAATTGCTACACCGTGGAACTTTTCCTGTTTTAAAGTCAGAGGCGGTACAGAAGCTTACTTTCATGGCGGCTTGTCACCCCAAGAACTTATCATTCCAGTAGTAACGTTAACACCAAAACAAAAAATAGCTGTAGGAATTACCAGCGATATCAATTGGACGCTAGAACCCGGAAGTCCAAAAATTAGTACACGCTTTTTCTCCGTCAAAATTAAAGGAGACAGCAATGGTCTATTTGAATTAGTACCCCCCAAAATACGAGTAGAAGTGCGCGTGAAAAAAGATTGTATTTCCCAACCAGCAACTGCTTCTTACGGTTTTGAAGAAGCAACAGGGGATGTACAACTGCATTCTTCAACCGATAACAACAGAAGTATTGAGTCAAATACTGTAGCCTTAGTAATTATAAAAGACCAGCCAGCCAAAACTTTAGCCTCAGTACATTTACTCGATGCTGTACTCGGCGCCGAGTTAGCTAGAATACCAAAGATAGAGATTGCAATCGCAATTTAAGTAAGGGTAATCCAAAATTATATTAGGTGATAAACAATGCCGGAACTAGACCAAAAAGCAGCATCAGTATTCGCAGGTAAAGTTGTTCGTAAAGATTTGGTGCGAAAAGTAAAAGTTGGTGCAAATGTTCCGGTGTTTGTCCTAGAATACCTGCTTGGCAAATACTGTGCTACTAATGACACCTTTGCCATTGATGCTGGTTTAAAGGTAGTCAATTCAACATTGGCTGAAAATTTCGTGCGTCCCGACGAAGCTAACAAAGCTCAATCCCTTGTCCGCGAGAAAGGGCGTTACACTTTAATAGACAAAGTAAAAGTTCGCTATCTTTCTGATGACGATAAATACTGGGCGGAATTTACTAATTTTGGTCATAAATTCGTTCACATCCCCGACCGCTACATCCGAGAATACGACAGACTATTAATGGGTGGAATTTGGGCACAAGTAGATTTACGTCACGAATTTGACGAAGAAGCATCAGGAAAACGCAGTCCCTTCTGGATTGATAGCATCAAACCTATACAATTAGCAAGCTTTGACCTTGAAGAATACCGCGAATGTCGCAGTCAATTTACTACATCTGAGTGGATAGATTTACTTATCCGCAGTATTGGCATGGAACCATCTCATTTTGACCAAAGGTTAAAATTACTGTTTCTGGTAAGACTTATACCCTTATGCGAACAAAATTATAATTTAGTCGAACTAGGACCGCGCGGTACTGGAAAATCTTATGGCTACCAAGAACTAAGTCCTTACGGCATTTTATTAACAGGCCCCACCACAGTGGCTAACCTCTTCTACAATATTGCTTCTGGCAAAATGGGGTTAATTGGTTTATGGGATGCAGTAGCGTTTGATGAAGTTGCCGACCTGCAAAAAATGCCCAAAGAAGTAGTTACTACACTTAAAACCTACTGCGAGTCGGGAACCTTTGCTAGGGGAAAAGAAGCACTATCAGGAAGTGCATCTATTGCAATGTTTGGCAATACAAACCAACCCGTAGAAATAATGGTGCGTTCTTCTCACCTATTTGCACCAATGCCAGATGTAATTCGAGAAGACATGGCTTTTCTCGACCGTCTGCACTATTATATTCCCGGTTGGGAAATTCCCAAAATGCGGATTGAGTTTTTCACCGACCATTACGGGTTTGTTGTTGACTACTTAACCGAAGCTTTACGCGAACTTAGGCGCCACAACTTTACGGAAATGGTAGACCATTATTTTTCTTTAGGTTCCCATCTCAACGCGCGTGATGTCAAAGCTGTCCGTAAAACCGTAGCAGGTTTAGTTAAATTAATTCACCCTAGTGGCGAAGTTACTAAAGAAGACATGACGCAACTAGTCGAAGTAGCACTAGAAGGTCGGCGCCGCGTTAAGGAACAATTAAAGAAAATGGGTTCCTTTGAGTACCACCAAACCTCGTTTTCATATATAGATATCGGAACGCGCGAAGAACGTTATGTAGGTGTTCCAGAAGAAGGTGGACGAGATTTAATATCAACTGATCCCCTAGACCCAGGTAGCGTTTATGTAGCTTCGGTTGATGACCAAGCAAAAGTCGGATTATACCGTTTAGAAGTAGGATGTGCAGCAGGAACTGGTAAATTGCGGGTCGCTGGTGGTATCGATAGCGCCATGAAAGAATCTATCAACAGAGCATTCGCTTATATCCAAGGTAATAAAGTAAATATAGGTATAGCTCAAGCCGTTGTCACAACTGATTTTCATGTAGAAGCAATCGACTTATTGACAAATCGCGTTAATTGTGGTGTTGGTATTGGCTTGTTAGTAGCTATATATTCCGCTCTCAAAAAATATCCTGTACAGCCAGGACTTTTAATATTAGGCGACCTCAGCATCCAAGGCAATATTAAAGCAGTTCGGTCTTTAGCTGAACCATTACAACTCGGAATGGATAATGGAGCTAAAAAAGCATTAATTCCAACTGAAAACAAACGTCATTTTTTAGAAGTATCAGCAGATATTATGGAACGAGTTGACCCCATTTTTTACAGTGACCAATTAACAGCAGCAATGAAGGCATTAGGTGTAAATTAAATAATTAAAATCCCCCCTAGCCCCCCTTGATAAGGGGGGAACAAGAAAAGAAACAAATCTTAGCCCCCCTTATTAAGGGGGGTTGGGGGGGATTAGCTATTAATTAATTTAAATTCTTCAAGCGCTTTAGGAAAGTTTTTGTTTTCGTGTCCGGAGCGGCTAAGTTTAATTAAAGCAAATCTTTCTAAAGGTGATAATGCTGCCCAGGAAGGCGCCTCTATTTTCACATTATATTCGGTTGCTTTTTCTTGAACGCTTTCTGGTATATTATTTACGTCCATCCACGCTGGGTGTGATTCTATTGGTAGTTCTGATGGATAGGCGCCTGTACGTTGATGTATAAGATTTTGTACATTATGTCGGTAGGTTTCTATTTCTTGCTCTGTTGTACAGGGTTGCTCGACTAATGCTTGACGCTCATCTTGAGTTAAGTGGTTCCAATCTGCTAATTTTAATTTGATTCCACAGGTGTCAAGGTTGTATCTTGCTTGCATGGGAATACATCGCAGGGAATCAACGAAATCTGTTTCAAATTCAAAGAATTGTACCATAATCTCAATAAAATATTCTGATTTTAATGTCTAGGTTTAGAGTTACTAATGCGGATAATAAAATAACTAATTGCTAAAGATAAAACAGCCAAACCTAAACCAATAATATCTATTCCTTCAACTTTATCTAAATCAAGAATAATGATTTTTCTGGCTACCGCAATTAAAGATGTTACGATTACTAATTCTACTTGTAATACGTGCTTTTTGAGATAGCCCGTAATATTTTCTAATATTTCTAGGGCAATTAAGACGTTTAAAAACAATCCAAACACTTGGAATAATGTCTTATAAAAGCTACCATATTTCGGCGAGACTAGTTCTCTAAATGTAAAGGTGATTAAATCAGCAATTGCTACTACAATTACAAGCAACATACAGACTGAGAGAACTTTAGCGACAATCACCTCTAGATTTTCGATGATGTGCATGAAGTTTTCGTCTTTGGTCATTTCACGAAACCGTTTAATTAACCCCCTCATCTGCCTTACCCCCTAATAAATACTTATTGCTTGTATAAGTAAGAACACACACAACAGTACGTTAGAGTTTTCTCTAACGCACTATAAATGCTAAGTAATAACTTTTAAAATCAGACTTGTAAGCAGCTTAACATTCAGAGGGTTCTAATTGATAGTTATAAGAAGGCAAATTAATTTTAACGGGCGCCAAGCTAACTGCACAGGCTTTTAGCTCTGGTTGTAATGAGTCTGGGCATGATATTGGGTGTGTCATCGCGTTCGCTTCTGCGTTTTCTGCCCATAAGGCGCCCCAATGCATAGGCACAAACACTGTTCCAGGAGTTATTGCACGGGTTATTTTAGCTTTAAACTTAGCGCTTCCTCGACGCGAACCTACTTCAACATATGAATTTTCAGTAATATTTAAGCTAGAAGCATCACGTGGATGAATTTCAATAAATGGTTCGGGGTGCATTTGCCGAATTTTCTCAATGCGACCAGTTCGCGTTTGTGTGTGCCAATGTCCGTAAAGTCTTCCTGTTGTTAATATAAACGGATAATCTGGGTCGGGTGGTTCTGCTAAACCGCGTGAATAATAGGCGCCAAATTTTGCCCGTCCATCTGGTGTAGCAAAACGTAAATCAGTATACAGTCTTTTTGAGTGCCGAGTGCTGAGTGCTGAGGAGCCACTGCCGTGGGCGGCTGCGCCGACTTGAGGCAAGTGGCGTTGCTGAGTTACGTTCTGACACTCAGCACTCAGCACTTTACACTCATCACTCTTTTCTGGGTAAGGCCATTGAATTGGACTATGTTGTAATTTTTCGTGGGAAATACCTGTAACATCACAAGGACGCCCTAGAGTTAATTGAGTAAATTCGTTATATACATGGGCTGAGTTGGCGAAAGCAAATTCACCCACATAACCTAAACGGCGCCCGACTTCTGCAAAAATCTCCCAGTCGGCTTTTGCTTCTCCGGGTGCTGGTCGAAACGATTGACATAAAGTTACGACACGTTCCGAATTTGTCATGACACCAGTTTTTTCACCCCACTGTGCCGCAGGTAAAAGCACATGAGCATAAGCGGCAGTTTCTGTTGGATAATATGCGTCTTGATAAATAGTAAAAGGTGATTTTAATAAAGCTGCTTTTGTACGTTCAATATCTGGCATACTTACTGCTGGGTTCGTAGCGGCAACCCACAATAAGCCAACATCGCCAGTTTCTAGACCTGTTATCATATCCCACGCAGTCAAACCAGGTAATGGTGATATTTTTCCTGGCTTTATTCCCCAAAATTCTTCAACTTCTGCACGGTGTTGGGGATTTTTAATTAAGCGATAACCTGGGAGCAAGTGCGATAAACCACCAGCTTCACGTCCTCCCATTGCGTTTGGTTGACCTGTTAAAGAAAAGGGTCCACTCCCTGGTCTACCTATCTGCCCAGTCATTAAGTGCAAGTTAATAATGGTTCGTACCTTTGCCGTACCTTCAGAAGATTGATTTACTCCCATCGACCATAACGACAGCACGTTTTTAGAATCAGCCCAATAGCGTGCAGCGGTTGCTAAATCTTGAATAGTAATACCACAGGTACGTGCGACGACATCAGGGGAATAATGACGAATTACTTCTGCAAAAGCTGGGAAGTTACTTGTACATTCGTCGATAAATCCTGTATCAAGACAACCCCAACGCATCAATAAATGTGCCATTCCATTCATTAAATCAATATCTGTACCAGGACGAATCGCTAAGTGTAAATCGGCAGCTTCGGCAGTTTGTGTTCGACGTGGGTCAACCACAATCATTTTGACTTTGCGGTTCCTTTTGTGGTATTTGGCTAATCGGTTAAAAGCAATAGGGTGGCATTCTGCTGCATTTGTACCAATTAAAAATGCACAGTCGGTTAATTCTAAGTCGTCGTAACAACAGGGTGGGCCGTCTGAACCAAAGCTTTGAATATACCCAGATACCGCACTGGACATGCACAAACGTGAGTTTGCGTCAAAGTTATTGCTTCCCAGACACCCTTTCATTAATTTTTGGGCAACATAGTAATCTTCGGTTTGAAATTGACCTGAACCGTACATGCATATTGCTTCTGGCCCTTGGGTTTGCAGAACTTGTTGAATGCGCTTGGTAATTAAATTAAATGCTTCATCCCAAGTCGCGCGCCGAAATTTCTCATTCAACGAGTTCCGCACCATTGGAAAATGCAATCTATTTTTATCTAATGACTCGGCAATAGTGGCGCCTTTTACACATACCATACCTTGGCTCGATGGATGTGTTTTATCTCCTCGAACTCGCCAAATCGGATTTCCTTCATTATCACGATTTGTTGCTTTTCCATGTTGTGCGGGAGGTGATACTTCGAGTCCACACCCAACACCACAATATGGACATAGAGTTTTGGTTGATTCAGTCATAAAACCTCAATTGCATTGCAGCCTAATACCCTTTTTCCTGTAGGGTGGGCACTGCCCACCTTACTCTTCCACGAGAACACCAGAAGTTACTTGTTCAGATTCATTGGTTGCTGGTGATTCTCCTTCGTACTCAAGAGCGAATGAACCTTTGGGTTCTTTGAGGAAGAAACCACACATGAACGCACATACTATTGCTGTTATACCCATTGTGCTAAATAGTGTTGATGGGTCAGTTAAGCTGTAGATTGTTAAATAAACTACGCCACCAAAGTTACCATAGGCGCCAACGTTTCCTGCAATTTGTCCTGTTGCTTCTTTCTTAATTAAAGGCACAATTCCATAAGTGGCGCCGCATCCAGCTTGAGCAAAGTAAGCTGCAAACATTGTGGCAGCTATTGCGAGTGGAAGAGGCCAGCTTTTATTGATGAAGTGAATAGTTAAATAACCAATTCCAATACCAACACTAAGAATAGTCATTGTCCATTTACGTGAGCCAAGTTTATCAGAGATTAAACCACCGCTAGGACGAGAAACCAAGTTTAAAAAGGGATAAGTTGCAGCTATCATTCCAGCGACTACATGTTCTAAACCAAAAGTCTTTTCAAAGAATGCAGGCAACATGGAAACAGCAGCTAGTTCTGAACCAAAATTTGTAACGTAGGTAAACTCAAGTAATGCAACTTGACCAAATTGAAAGCGTTGAGAAGGGGAATAAGTTTTTCGACCAGCCAAAAGTTCTGAGTTAACTTGATAAGCTTTGTAAGTTTGGAAAGCGAATAATCCTAAAAGTAGCACCCAAACTATATACATTTGACTTGCAGTCAAAAAATGAATATTTTTCTGTTCTAGGCGCCAAGCGAGAAGACCTAGGGCAAATATTAAACCAAAGTTCGAGACAATCATTGCCCAGAAGCTTTTGACACTTGTTACTTCCAAGGCGCCGTTTTTCTTGGGACGTTTGTAAGCTTTTCCTGGTGGAGTATTTTCAACAGATTTATAATAAATAACGCCATATACAGCAGCAATAATTCCTGTTAGTCCTATTGTCAGGCGCCAGTTTGAACCACCACCAGCTAAAAACCCTGTTGCAACTGCAATTATAGGTAAAGCAAACTCTGCACCAAAGGCGCCGAAATTACCCCAACCACCATAAACACCTTGGGCAATGCCAATATCTTTGGGTGGAAACCATTCAGCTACCATCCGGATACCAACAACGAATCCGGAACCAACAATACCCATTAACAAGCGACTAATTACTAACTCACTAAAGCTATGAGACAGCGCTGTTGCCAAACAAGGAACTGCTGCAAACATCAACAGCACTGAGTATGTAATTCTTGGACCAAAACGGTCTAAAAGCATACCAATAATAATGCGTGCGGGTATTGTCAGGGCTAGATTACAAATACCCAAAGTTTTAATTTGTTCAGGTAATAAATGTAATTCTTTACCAATCGTGGTAGCAAAAGGAGCAAAATTGAACCAGCACACAAACGTGAGAAAGAATGCGAACCAAGTTTGATGCAAAATTCGATAGCGACCCTTGAATGTAAATAGTTTCTTGAGCATATTACCCTTTCTCGAACAAAAAATACGTAAGCCAAAATCAAGACTATTCAAGCAAATAATCTTATCTACTTATTCAAATAAAACCAAAAATTTGGTGCTAGTAGTTCACAGTAGGGCTAGCATTGCCCACCTTACTACATTGTGCCCATTGTCTCTTCGTGGTTCTTTATCTTACACATAAGTATTGTGTATTAATAAATAATCTAAAAAGCTTTCTTATATACAAATTAGAACTAAGACGCAACTATATTGGTATCACCTGTAACCGTTTGAAAGTATCCATGAAAAAAACGCATTGAAGCAATGCGTTATAAAAGATACTCTCACCAAAGAAACCAGACTTCTGATGAAAAGAAGCCCGGTTTCTGTCTTTATTCTTCTACATGAGCGCAACGACGATAGAGAAAATCGAGAGCATAATTACGAAGCTCGTAGTATTTCGTGTCTTCCATAATGCGCTTGCGGTTGCGGGGACGAGAAAACGGAATGTCAAGAACCTCGCCAATTTGTGCAGCAGGCCCGTTAGTCATCATTACAAGTCGGTCAGCGAGAAACAAAGCTTCATCAATATCATGCGTAATCATCAACACAGTCACTTGATGCTCGCGCCAAATTTGTAGTAGTTCTTCCTGCAACTCCTCTTTAGTAATAGCATCAAGGGCGCCGAAAGGTTCATCAAGAATTAATACTTTAGGACGAATACTAAGCGCACGGGCAATCGCAACCCGTTGTTTCATCCCACCAGAAATTTGTGAAGGTCTTTTTTCAGCAGCTTCTGTCAAACCTACGAGCGCTAAATGCTCTTTAACAATTGCCCTTTTTTCAGCTTCGATTTTTTCGGGGAAAACCGCATCAACAGCCAAGTACACATTTTCAAATACCGACAGCCAAGGCAGTAAACAGTAATTTTGAAATACCATCATCCGGTCTGGGCCGGGTTCAGTAATAGGTGTATCTTGCAGCAGTACAACACCCTCAGTAGGAGTATTGAAACCCGAAATCATATTTAGCAGCGTTGACTTACCGCAACCAGAGTGACCAATTAAGCAAACAAACTCACCCTCACGAACCTTAAGGTCTATTCCATCAAGAACAGTGTATGGACCATCCGCTGTTGGGTAAATCTTGCTAACGCCTTCGACGACTAAAAAATTGTCGGATGCTCTCGTGTCCCGTTGATTCGATTGAATTGTTGTTTGCATATTATTTAAGGTAATGATGGGTAATTAAGAAACCCGGTTTCTGGTTGAATATCTACTTGTATAAACAAAATTTTGCGTAAAGAAACCCGGTTTCTAGTTCGATATTGTTCGTACAATTAAAAATTTTGCGTAGAAACCCGGTTTCTAGAAGAACATTTCTTCAATGCGTATTTGACGCTTGATTTCTAAACTGTTGAGATATTCAATTGGGTCTGATGGGTTAAAAACTTTGCCATCAAATAAGTGAATTGGGTTATCCCATCCAATATCAAGAACACCTAAGTCGCGTGCTGCGGCGCCAAATATATCTGGACGGCAAACTCGTTCAATGACTTCTACCCAGTTTTTTGGGAATGGTATTAAGCCCCAGCGTGCCATCTGTGTCATCATCCACAGTATTTCTGTACGGTTGGGACAATTTGTTTTATTGACAAAAAATCTAATATATGAAGTTAACTCTTGCGGTTTACTACCATCTGCGCGTTCGTAAGGTGTTACAAAACCAGGACGAACATACACAGGGTCTATATCAAGATATTCAGGACGACAGATAATTTTAAGAATTTCTTCTCGGTTGCGAAGGTCGTCACAATATTCGCAAGCTTCCAATAAAGCTTTAATAAGAGCAAGATAAGTTTCGGGATATTGTTGTGCCCATTCTTCTCTGACTCCCAAAACTTTAGCAGGTTGTCCCGCCCAAATTTCTAAAGCTGTCGCAGCAACAAAACCTACCTTTTTGTGAACTGCCATATAATTCCAAGGTTCACCAGCACAGTAACCATCTAGTGTTCCCGCTTCAAGTTGCGAAGCCATTTGCATTGGTGGTAATACCGTTAAATTGACATCTTGGTCAGGGTCAATACCACCAGCAGCTAACCAATAACGCAAAATAAAGTTCTGCATTGACGTAGGATGCACAACTCCCATATTCATAACATGGTCAGCATCCGCGTTAATTGCAGCTTTCAAATCTGAGACAGTTCTTACGCCTTGGTCGTATAATTTTTTACTTCAAGTAATTGCGTTAGCATTGCGGGAAAGATTAAGCGCGTTAACTACAGGAATTGGGGTTTTACCACCGGCGCCTAAAGTTAAAGCTAGGGGCATTCCTGCTACCATTTGAGCAGCATCAAGTCTACCAGTTCCAACCCCAAATGCGATATCCTTCCAACTCGTTTCGCGAATCAGGTTAATTTCTTCTAATCCGTATTTAGCGAAAAAGCCTTTCTCTTTAGCTACAATTAAAGGCGCCGTGTCAGTTAAAGGTAAAAAGCCAATATCTAGATTGATTTTCTCTAAACCGTTGCGAGATATTAGTGCTGGGGTAGCGGTCTTTTGAACTTGTTGAGCTTGTTGACGTTTCTTAGCTTGCTTCTGCTGATTAAGGAAATTTATTATTTCATTCCGCATGTTGTAATAATCTGGATGATTAACAACTTCCATTCTTTGACGAGGACGCGGAATGTCTACTTCTAAAATTTGACCAATATGTGCTTCTGGCCCATTTGTCAACATCACAATGCGGTCAGAAAGCAATAATGCCTCATCAACATCATGCGTTACCATCACACAAGTTAATTTGTTTTCGTTGCAGATTTTCATTAGCTGTTCCTGCAACCCACCTCTTGTCAACGCATCGAGGGCGCCGAAAGGCTCATCGAGTAATAATAACTTAGGACGAATTGCCAAAGCGCGCGCTATTGATACCCGTTGTTTCATCCCACCAGATAATTCAGACGGTAGTTTATTTGCATGGCGCCGTAGTCCCACCATATCAATATTATGTTCGACAATTGAGCGGCGCTCACCTCTGGGCTTGTCTTGATAAACTTCATCAACAGCCAAAGCGATATTATCGCGAACATTTAACCAAGGTAGCAACGAGTAGTTTTGAAACACCACCATTCGGTCGGGTCCAGGTTCGCGTATTTCACGTCCTTCAAGTGTTACACCGCCAATCGAGGCACGGTCTAACCCCGCAATAATATTAAGTAAAGTCGATTTACCACAACCAGAATGCCCAATTAGTGAAATAAACTCACCTTGTTGAATCTTCAATTCAATATTTTTGAGGGCAATATAAGTCTTACCATTGGGCAAATCGAATACGCGGTCAATATGGTCTACTTCAACAAAACAAGTTGTCATTTTTTTAGTTAGGAGTTAGGAGTGCTGAGTGGAAAGTGCTGAGTGCTGAGTAGAGTTAGAAGTGAAGAGTGAGAAGTTAGGAGTTAGGAGTTAGGAGTTAGGAGTTAGGAATAAAACTCAGCACTCAGCACTCAGCACTCAGCACTTTCTACTTTATTTTTGTTCTGCTGGAATTACTAAGCTGGCAACAAAACCAATTGCGCGGTCGAGTAAAAGACCTACAACACCGATGTAAACTAGTGCTAATACAACTTGACCCATGTCACCGCTGTTATAAGCATTCCAGATAAAGAAACCTAAACCACCGGCGCCATCACTACTACCAGCGTTAACCATTTCGGCAGCAACAATTGCTAACCATGCTAAACCAATACCAATTCGTAATCCGCTGAAAATGTAAGGAACTGCTGCGGGGAATAATATTTTAAAGAAATACTTTCTTCCTTTTAATCGTAAAACTCTCGCAACGTTGCGATAATCTTGGGGTATTTGCTGTACTCCAACTGTAGTGTTAATAACAATTGGCCAAACTGCGGTAATAAAAATTACGAAGATAGCTGCTAATTCACTCTTACTAATACCACCTAATGCGGGTACAGCAGATAAAGCAATAGGCAACCAAGCAAGGGGAGGAACTGTTCGTAATATTTGAAAAATTGGATCGAGTGCTTCAAACATTAAACGATTAGTACCTGTTAGCACTCCTAAAGCGATACCAATAGTTGCCGCTAAAAAATAACCGTAACCAACGCGCTGTAAACTAGCCAGTAATTGGAATGCTAAACCTTTACCGTCGTCATCATCAAGAAAAGGATTGAAGAGGAATTTTTGAACTTTAGGGTCTGAAAGAATTTGAATTGGTCCAGGGAATTCGGCATCCGGCGCCGAACAAAGTATTTGCCAAATGACTAAGAAAATGAAAATAGCAACTAAAGGAGGAATTGCTTTTTTAGAATTTTTTAGTATTTGGCTTACTAGTTTACTGCTAGTATTTTTAGTAGAGAATCTGCCTGCTTGTACTGCCATATTTATATTTTAGATTGTGAATAACGTATTTATGCTTGTAGTAAGCACTTCAGTGCTTGTCTTGTAGTGCTTGTCTTAAGAGAAGCACTAAAGTGCTTACTACGAACTCACCCACCCACCCATTCATTAGGCTTTCTTGATTTTTAAACCTTTGAGATAACCTGCGGAGTCAGCGGGGTCAAATTTAACTCCCAAAATATCTTCAACACCGCGCGAATTACTAGCAGGAATTGCAGCTTCTTGTCCGATAGCTTTAGCTGCTTCTTTCCACATATCCGAGCGATTTACTTTTTTAATCAAAGCTTTAACATCGGTATCAGGAGGAAGTTGACCCCAGCGCATATTTTCAGTTAAGAACCAGGTATCGTGACTCTCATAAGGGAATGAAGCATTATCATCCCAGAATTTCATTGCTACTGGACTTGCAGTTTCAATTCGACCTGTACCATAGTCTATTTTACCTTTAGAACGGTCGCTAATAGCAATAGCATCTACTTTTAAATATTTACCAGTTGCAATTATTCTAGACATTTCGTCTTTATTTTCAGGCTTGTCGCACCAAATTTGTGCTTCTTGCACTGCCATTAATATGGCTTTAGCTGCGTTTGGATTCTTTTCTACCCAATCTGCACGCATTGATAATGCTTTTTCTGGATGGTCTTTCCACAATTCACCAGTTACTACCGCTGAATAACCAGTTTGTTCTTGAATGAGTTTACCATTCCAAGGTTCACCAACACAGAAAGCATCCATTTTACCTGCTTTCATACTGGCAACCATTTGTGGTGGTGGAATGACGATGATTTCCACATCTTTTTCGGGGTCAATTCCACCTGCTGCTAACCACGAACGCATCCACAAATCGTGGGTTCCACCTGGGAATGTCACTGCACAAGTCAGCTTTTTACCACCAGCTATAACTTGCTTCAAGGGTGAACTGTCTTTGCCTAGCTTTAAGTCTTTATATTTATTTGATACAGAAATTCCCTGACCGTTTGTGTTCAAACGTGCCAGAATTTGCATTGGCAACGGTTGTTTTGTCTTAGTAATGGCGCCAGCAGTCATCAAGTAAGCCATTGGGCTAAGAAGGTGCGCTCCATCAATGCCACCTTGAGCAGAACCAAGTTCTAGGTTGTCGCGTGTTGCTGCCCATGATGTCTGTTTGGCAATTTCAATATCGGTCATTCCATATTTCTGGAATAATCCTTTTTCAAAAGCAATAATAATTGGCGCCGAGTCAGTTAAAGCGATAAATCCAAGTTTGGCTTTAGTTGTTTCAACCTTGGGAGCATTCGCGACAGGTGTAAAATTTGACGCTGGCTTTGCAGTACTCGTTGTTCCTCCTGAATTATTATCAGCACTCGACCCATTCGACGAACAACCGTTTGCAATAATGGCGCCAGCAGCAGTAATACCTGCGGTGATAATGAATTTCCTTCTGGAGAGATTAGTCATTCTGTTTGTTTATTTGTTAGTGATTGAATAGTTCTAGTATGGTGGGCACTGCCCACCATACAATCTATGTATTAACTAATACCTTTGGTTTGGCGCCAAAGTGTGTAACTAGCAATTCTTGCAATACTGGCTGTAAATCATCGCAAGCAACTCCTTTAGTAACGCAAGTTCCTAAATGCGCGTCTTTGCCAACTTTGCCACCCATGTAAATATCAACACCTTCGACAGGTTTGCCATTTTTACGCGCTTTGGTTCCCATTAAGCCAATGTCCGCGACTTGAGGTTGTCCGCACGAATTTGGACATCCTGTCCAATGAATGCGTACTGGTTGAGTCATTTCTAACTCAGATTCCAACGCTTTTATCATTGCTAGCGCACGGTTTTTGGTTTCTATCAACGCAAAATTACAGAACTGGGCGCCTGTACAAGATACCAAAGCGCGCGTAAGTGGTTCAGGGTTAATTTTAAACTTTCCAAGCAGAGATTCTGTAAAAAATGATGCCAAACGTGCATCAGATATATTGGGAATAACAATATTTTGTTCTACAGTCAGCCGAATCTCACTAGTCCCATAAACCTCTGCAAGACGGGCGATTTCAAACATATCTTCTGCATACAACCGACCCACCGGAATATGTAATCCTGCGTAGTATAAATTTGATTGTTTTTGTTTATGTATACCAATATGGTCTCGTTTTTCCCAGTCGATTTCGTCGTGTGCGGCGCCTGGTAAAAGTGATTTACCCAAACGCAACTCGACTTCTTCACGAAATTTTTCTAAACCCCACTCATCAATTAACCACATTAAACGTGATTTTTGACGGTTCGCACGTAATCCATTATCGCGGTAAACCTCCAAAATAGCTCGGCATACAGCTACCACATCCTCTGGGGGAACCCATGCATTTAAAGGAATAGCAGCGTCACAGCGTTTAGCTGAGAAAAATCCACCCACTAATATATTGAATCCAAAATTCAGTGATGAGTTCTGAGTTCTGAGTGCTGAGTTATTTTCATTCCCAGCACTCAGCACTTTCAACTCAGCACTCTCTTTAAATGCAGGCACAAATGCTAAGTCATTTATTTCCGCGTGAACCGAATTGTCCCGTCCTCCAGTAATTGCGATATTAAATTTACGCGGCAGATTTGAAAACTCAGCGTTACCAACTCCATTGTTGGTAATCATCGCTTGGATTTGTTCAACCAACTCGCGCGTATCATACAATTCTGAAGCGTCTAATCCAGCAATTGGGTCGCCAGTAATATTACGGACGTTATCCATCCCAGATTGAACAGAAGTTAACTCAACTTCTCGGAATCGATTGAAAATTTCTGGTAAATCTTCGATTCGTATACCGCGCAATTGAAAATTCTGCCTGGTAGTAATATCAGCACAACCATCGTCACCGTACCGCTGAACTACTTCGGCTAACACCCGCATTTGTGAAGAATTAAGAATACCATTCGGCAATCGTAACCGCATCATAAATTTACCAGGTGTAACAGGGCGAAAAAACACACCCAACCACTTCAGTCGATGGTCACGGTCGGTTTCGTCCATCGCTTCCCAACCTAGCGTTGCAAATTTTTCAAGTTCTGCCTTGACGGAAAGTCCGTCTTTTTCTGCTTTTAATTTTTCAAACTTGTTTTGACTGGTAGTATTGATAGTGGCTGCTGTCATAATCGCTTCCATTACGTCGTAGTTCAATGCTCCGGTGACCGTATCCCAATATCAACCGTTTAGGTTTGCGCTATTGCACCCAAATTACCGGGATGAAATATACACGTTTGTACGTTAAGAGCGAGGCTTAGATACTGGGTTAGTGACTCTTTACATAACTTAAGTTAATGTTGAGTGAGAGTAAAAATCGTATAAATTGTTACGAATTGTTAGAATAAATGCACAATACGGATGCCATGTATGTAACATCCGCATAAAATTAATCAAATTTTAAGGAAAAAGCATCTTGCCATTGGTTCGTGCAGGAGAGTTGACAGATAATGAGTACTAAGAACGTGCGTACATTTTCCCCAAAAGTACACAACCAAATTTATTAGCTCTAAATTTCCATTCATAACCTTTCATTACATAAGACGTGAACAACATCAACCAACTATTAGTGCAAACTATTGCAGCGCGTGATACTGCTGACTGGTCGTCATTCAATCAATGCAAAGAGCAGTTGCTAAAGGAAAACTCATATTATCTTGAGACTGTCGAGTCTCAAGAAGATTTGTTGGAATTAGCGCTTTTAATTTTCGAGCATAGTGATTTTCATTCTCGTTGGGAGGTTGCTAAAGTCTTTAAACGTTTGGGGAGTGTCGCAATTCCAAAGCTCGTAGAAATATTGTCTGATGATACGTTAGATGAAGAGTTACGTTGGTACGCAGTGCGAATTTTGGGAGAACTCAAAAATGAGTCAGCAATTCCAGTATTAATAGAGTTAATTCAAACCGACGACTCGGAAGAATTAAAGTCAATGGCATCTGTTGCATTAGGGCAACTTGGTTCCAAAGCGATTTTATCACTCTCTTCTTTGTTAGCTGACTCGGATACGCGGTTTTTAGCTACGCAGGCATTATGTTATATCCGTAACAAAGAGACTATTCTACCCTTACTGAGCGTTGCTGAAGATTTTCAAGTCGCTGTAAGGGTAGCAGCGATTGAAGCGTTGAGTAGTTTTCATGACTCGCGCGTCCTTGCAGTACTTTTACGTAGTTTAGATGATGAATCAGCACAAGTTAGACGCACAGTTGTTACAGGATTAGGTTATCGTCGTGATTTGCATAACTCCGAGTTAGATTTAGTCGCATTATTACAACCCAAACTTTACGATTGTGATTCAAGAGTCGCGAGTGCAGCTGTTGTTGCGTTGTCACGGATGGGTGATGATGCTGCTGCACATCATTTGTATCAGTTTCTCTTATCACAAAAGGCGCCGCTTCAATTACAAATCGAAACAATCCGTGCGCTAACATGGGTTGGTACAATTTCCGGCTTAGAATATCTACAGCAAGCCCTCAACATAATCAGATCACAAACACTATGCGAGCAAATTGTCACCGTATTAGGACGAGTCCAACAATCAGATTTAATACATAAAGCCGCCGATATTTTATTAGAAATGCTACATCAAAAGCACCCAGCTTGTTCAATAGACACCGTTAGAAGCGCAATCGCTTTATCTTTAGGGCAACTTGGCAGAGTCGATGCCGTCGAAGCATTAACTACCCTACTTAACGATAGTAATACTCAAGTACGCTTACATGCTCTAGCAGCTTTGAAAAACTTGGCGCCTGACAAACATTGGAATTTAGAAACCATTTCCTAGAGGATAAATTCGGCAAATATATCCTCTAGGAAAATTAGCGAAACACAATACTCTCTAAGGTAATCATTACTACTCTCAAAATAGTCATTTTGCGGGCACCTTCCTTCCAAATGTGCCATCTCGGTAATAAGGACTTCAGTCCTTTCTTAAAAATAAAGACTTCAGTCCTTAGTCCTTTCTTAAAAATCCATCCAAACAAAACAAACTCATAACGACATTTCATTAAATTCCAAAATCTATCTAAAAGTACAGACACAGCTATGCGAAAAGGGGTGAACATTTACAATACATAACTATGTACGCTGAAAATGAAATTAGCTTGTTGCCTCTTAAAGTTAAAAATTGATTAAGTATGCAAATTTATCTTGACTATAGTGCTACCACTCCGACTCGAATTGAAGTCATAACACTTATTCAATCTGTTTTAGCGCAGCAGTGGGGTAATCCTTCCAGCTTACACGAATGGGGGCAGCGGGCAGCAACAGTAATGGAAACAGCGCGCTTACAAGTAGCCTCCTTAATAAACGCCACAGAACCAGAGTCCATCGTATTTACATCAGGTGGAACAGAAGCCGATAATTTAGCAATAATGGGAGTAGCACGTTTATACAGCCAGCCTCAGCACATAATAATTTCCAGCGTCGAACATTCAGCAATTACCGAACCAGCGCGCATGTTGGAACTATGGGGATGGCAAGTAACACGCTTAGGAGTTGATGCCAAAGGGCAAGTAAACCCCGAAGATTTAAAAGCAGCAATCAAAGAAAACACCGTATTGATATCTATAGTTTACGGGCAAAGCGAAGTCGGAACCGTTCAACCAATAGCCCAACTAAGTCAAATCGCGCGTGAAAAAGGCGTATTATTTCATACAGATGCAGTACAAGCCGCAGGTCGTTTACCAATTGACGTGAAAGCAATGCCTGTAGATTTGCTTAGTTTATCTAGTCATAAAATATATGGTGCCCAAGGGGCAGGCGCCTTGTATATACGTCCAGGTGTAGAAATAGTGCCATTAGTACTAGGTGGTGGACAAGAAACGCGACTACGTTCAGGAACACAAGCAGTTGCCATGATAGCTGGGTTTGGGTTAGCAGCATCACTTGCAGCAGAAGAAATTAGCAAAGAGGCGCCGAGACTAGTAAAATTGCGTGATAGCTTATTCTCACAACTATTAGATATACCAGGATTAATGCCAACAGGAGACTTATTGCATCGTTTACCACATCACGTCAGCGTCTGTATAGAAACAGGAAATAAAGAAAAAATCAACGGAAGAAACTTAGTTAGACAAATGAACCTAGCAGGAATAGGAATTAGTGCAGGTTCAGCATGTAGCAGCGGCAAACTTACCCCCAGTCCTATACTTTTAGCAATGGGATATTCAGAAAAAGCAGCCGTCGCTGGTATTAGAATGACACTAGGAAAAGACACCACACAACAAGACATAGATTGGACAGCAACAGCATTAAAACAAATTTTATCAAGACTCTAAAAAACTCTTGTGGAACAGGCATAGAAAGCCTGTTCATATCATGACAATAAATCTCCAACATTAAGCCTCCCAACTTCATTTCCCTCAATCATCACACTAAAGAGTGAAGACAAATCAAAATCTCGGCGCCTCACATACGTAGCTTCTTCACCCGAACTATCAGGTTGAGTATAAACTTCGATTTGTTGTTCAACCAAATTAACTATCAAATAAACAGGAATACCCGTGCGCGCGTAAATACGTTTCTTATAACTTCTATCGCGCTCAAGAGTTGAGTCAGCTATTTCCACAACCAAAGCCAAATCATTAGAACCAGGATGACATTCTGTATAATCACGAGTATTGCCTCGTACAATTACAACATCAGGTTCAGGTTCACTATCTTGTAAAGTAACAGGTTCTTGAGCATGTACAGTTGTAGAATAAAAAGTTGACGATTCCAATCTAATATAGATTTTTTATTAAAAACAAAATGGCACAATTACCGAAGACTTTAGAAGACGCTGTTATTCAAGCTATTGAGGCTACTCTTGCTGCAATAGCCGACGGTCAAACACGCTTACAGGTTGAGTTGTTATTTCCAGAACTCAAGTTTATGCCCGTTGCAGAGCAATTTATTCCAGGTTTTGAAAACTATGGTGATAAACTCAAGGTTTTGTTCGCAGATGCAGGCGCCTGTGCCCTCGCGCGTCGTGACTGGGGAAGCGTACCATATAAAATAGAAGACATTGGTACAGGTAGAGCAGCTTCGCTCGAATCTAAAATTCAGCCCGAAGATGAACTTTTCTTATTTATCTCCCCAACTACGCAAGAAGTACCCCAATTAGAACAGCTTTGTCAATTAATTGGTGACACACGTCCCTTTGTAATGTTAAACCCACGTCTCGAAGATGCAGGAACCGTAGGTATTGGTTACGCTGCTCGTCAAATTCGTGAAAGATTTATCAAAACTATCGAATCATGTTACTACCTACGTCCAATTTTTGAAGAAGCAGCAGTGTTTCGATGCTATCCAGGAATGTGGGAAATATGGCTAGAAAACAGCGGTAACTACGAAAAAGTTGCAGAATTACCCCAAAGACCCACGGGTGAAGAAATTGATGCAATTATTGCTAAAGGACAACGCACTACTGCCAACGGCGAAACGGCGCAAAATAAAAAACCTAGCATGTTTAGAGATTTACAGCGGTTTTTAAAAGCGTTGAGTAGCTAGCATTCACAAGGGTTTTGGATTAAATTCAAAACCCCCTATAATTATGTAATCAGTTGTAAACAAATATGAATTATTCTCTGATTAAGTACTCATAGATATTTGTCTATGTGTAACATAGATTTAATATAATGTAATAATTACATTGTGAAAATAAATATTTGCCCGTACTACTAATATTTGCTACCGTTTTCTGACACTAGATGGGCAATAGAATACCATCAAAATGAGAATTGTCTTTTATAAAACAATAATTACTTACGTATAAGTGTATTAATTTTTAAACAAAATAAGTGATAACACTTGCATTAAACCCTTAGTAGGCTTACTTAACAGTGTTATTACTTATTTTGATATCTGAAAAATGAACTATCCTTTTATGTAGTACAGAGACATCTCGTTATAAAAAGGTTGTAGCGAACCCAATATTTCAGTCACAAGGTGCAGCTTTGTATAAATTTATATACAGTAGCTATAAAAAAATGAGTTTATCTAGTTCTTTCACAGATTTTTCTTTAGCTGAACTATTTCAGCTGATTGACCAAGGAAAAAAGTCAGGTTGTTTGACGGTTTGTACTTTACCTAACTTGAAAGTTATTGGTTCAAAATCGCAGCATTACTATATTTGGTTTCGACAAGGAAATGTAGTTGCTGCGACAAGTAAATTAAATGGACTTGGGTTAATCGAAAAGATTGTACAGCGAGGTTGGGTAAACGAACGTACATTGAAAAGACTTCGTTTGCAAGCAGCAACAGATACACCTTTAGGTTTATATCTCAAAACTTTAGAAATTTTAAGCGCAGAGCAGTTAAACTTGTTGTTTGCAAGTCAGTTACAGCAAGTTAGACAGTTATTTGAAATCCAAAAGGGTGTTTTTAAGCTCGATAGTAAAGCAATTTTACCTACGAGCGAAATGACTGGGATAAGTTTACGCGCTACAGAAGTGGCTTTAATGGCTTTACGAGTAATTAAAAATTGGGCAGCTTTGGCTGATGCTCTACCCAACCCGACTTCGGCAATCGAAGGAATTACACCCGCTAAAACCCAACTCCATCTGCATCCCCTTGAATGGCAGTTATGGGAATTTGCTGATGGTTTTGTTAGTTTAAACACACTTGCATCTCAACTTAACCAACCTATTGCTACTATCCAGCAAGTTGCTTTCCGATTGATGGTTGCTGGTTTGGTTGAAGAAATTCCCTTATCATCGCATTCACAGAGCTTTGATGGTTATATGTCCACTTACAGTCCTCAAAAGTCTCAACCATTAAAAGTGAGTACTTCGTTTTTACAAAATCTAGTTGGTTTTCTGAAGAGTAAAGCTTAACGACTTTATAAATTAAATGTTATGGAAATTCTACGGATTGTAGTCACAGGAAGTGTTGGTGCGGGAAAAACAAGTTTCATTCGCACGATTAGCGAAATAGATGTTGTTGACACCGATAAGCGTGCAACTGATGAAATGGCAGAAATTAAAGCTAACACTACTGTAGCTTTAGACTTCGGGCGCCTAACAATCAGTCCGAAACAATCGCTTCACTTATACGGTACACCCGGACAAGCGCGGTTTGATTTTATGTGGGATATTTTAATTCAGAGAGCGAATGCTTATATTTTATTAATTGATGCCCACCGTCCTGAACATTTTCGCCACAACCGTAAAATTCTTCAGTTTTTTAAAAAAAGAGTAGACATTCCTTATTTAATTGGCATAACACATTCTGATTGTGAAGGCGCCTGGGAAGCGTCGGATATTGCCTTGAGTCTGGGAATGCTAGACGAACAACCACCCATTGTAACTGTTAACGCAACAGAAACAGCATCAGTCCGAGAAAGTTTAATTAATGTTGTTGAGCTATTGACAAATTGCTATCAACATCATTAGTACAAAAAATCATTGAAAAATAAATTGTAATATATAGCACATTCATTATTATTTCTTAAAGTATATTTCACCTTAATATTGTTGAGTTTTGCTCACTATATCGAGATAATACTGTTACTGTATATGTGGTGATAAAAACATCGGATTCAGCAAAAAAAATAAGTACATAAACCGCTATGGCTTTAGGCAGAATCCTGAAGCTACTCATGGGTGGGTTTCAGCAGTCTCCATCTGAAATTTTGCCGGAGCCTCAGAAAACCGAGTCTGACATCAAATCAGACGAAGTAGAAGCAACCGTCATTCCAACTCCAGCCATTGAGTTACAACCGCTTGATTTAACAGCTATTGAATTACCAACTCCAAAACAAGACATGATTAATATTTCGATGTTGCAACAAGAGTTGCAAAACTTTGTCACAGGCGCCTCAGATGTTCAAGGTGCTGCACTAGTAAGTCCAGATGGTCTTGCCTTAGCATCAGTACTTCCTGGTGGGATGGATGAAGAACGTACTGCCGCCATGTCAGCTTCAATGCTGTCGCTTGGTGAGAGAATTGGGCGTGAGCTAGCACGCGGAAACGTTGAACGTATTGTAGTTGAAGGCGAAAAAGGTTACGGTGTTTTAATTGGATGCGGTAGTGAGGCTGTATTACTAGTGCTAGCAAGCGCCGCAGTAAAACAAGGAATTTTATTTTTGGAACTCAAACGGGTGGTAGCAAGAATAGCCCCTTTGTTGGCATAACTAATAATCCTTACTCAGATGCTTGGATTACTGAGTTTAAGTGATGCTGACAAAGCATAAAAATATTAAAGGTTTATCAGTGGAAAGCATCGAATAATTTAAAGCAACACAAACAATTTATTTCTAGAAAGCAGTCAGGAGTTTATTACATCATGGCCTTAGACCCACATGTCTTTATGTCCACCCTTGAAAAGCGCGTCATGTTAACTTCGGCTGACAAAGCTTTATTAAAATCTGAGGCAGAGTGGGGTGCAAAATTAGCTCCAGAAATGGCCGACCACTTTTATGCTTATCTCGGACGTGACCCAGAAATGAACGACATACTTAATGGTGATGGCTCAGGACGAGTTCATCGTTTACACGAAACCTTCGTTAACTGGTTCCAAGAAATGTTTACAGGTATGGACGGATGGGGTAATGCATACGCAGACCGTCGTTGGAGAATTGGTTTAGTTCACGTCCGTCTTGGTATTGGACCCCAGCATGTCGTTCCAGCAATGGCTACAGTTGTACACGAAGTTGGCAAACGTCTCAAAGCTGATGGTAAAACTGAAGAACTCAAAGACGCGCTAGGAAGAATTTGCATGATTGATTTAGCTTTTATCGAACAAGCATATGTAGAAGTTTCTTCCTCCGCAGTCCTTCAAGAAACTGGTTGGAGCGAAGGTTTGTTTAGACGCTTAATTGCTACTGGCGCCAAATCAATGTAATTTGATCTCCCCCTAACCCCCGAACTCGCGGGGGGAGAACAAATGCTCTAAATGTTTACAGGCGCCGAGTTCACAGTCTAATCAAAATAGATGAGAATTTTACGTGTTGTAGTTACGGGTAATGTAGGTGCTGGAAAAACAACCTTTATCCGCACAATTAGCGATACCGATGTCATAGATACTGATAAAAAAGCTACTGATGAGACTGCTAAACTCAAACCAAAAACAACGGTAGCAATGGACTTTGGTACTTTAGCACTATCTAACAAAGATTCATTGCATCTGTATGGTACACCAGGACAAGCTCGGTTTGAATTTATGCGAGATATTCTAATAGAAAACGCCAATGCTTGTGTTGTATTAGCAAATGCAACTCGCAAAGCTGACTTATTATATGCGCGTGCGGTAGTTGAACTTATTGATGAGCAATTGCAAATTCCATATATAGTTGGACTGACGCATACCGATTCGCCTTCTCAAGAATTATCGGATATTTCTGCTCTATTCACAAAGGCGCCCATAACCCTAGTCAACGTTACCGACCGAATTTCAATCAAGACAGTGCTAACCAAATTATTAGAGCAGTTGTAATAACAAATAAATCGTGTAGGAGGATAACCATGATTAATACTTCAATGCTACAAGATGAAATACAAAACTTTGTTACTGGTGCATCAGATGTTCAAGGTGCAGCATTAGTAAGTCCAGATGGTTTAGCACTTGCATCAGTACTACCAGGACCAATGGATGAAGAACGTACAGCAGCAATGTCAGCTTCAATGCTTTCGCTTGGTGAACGCATTGGACGCGAACTCGCACGTGGTAGCGTTGAACGTATCGTAGTCGAAGGTGAAAAAGGTTACGGTGTGTTAGTTGGTTGCGGTAGTGATGCCGTACTACTCGTGCTTGCTGGTGCAGGAGTTAAACAAGGTATTTTATTTTTAGAAATCAAGCGAATTATTAGTAGACTGGCGCCGTTAATTGGATAAAAAATTTTAAAAGGAATTTTAACAATGTTACGTCCTAATTTGGGTGATTTTAGCAGTATTGTTTGCTTTAAAGCTGCGATTGTGGGAATGGAAGATGCTTTAGGAGAGAAAGCAACCGCAATTGCATTAACAACAGCAGGTCGCAGTCGCGGTAGACAGCTTGCGACTGAACTTGGTTTAAATAGTTCAATGATGTCTCTTGATGATATCGGTTACAAACTTGGTTATGCCTTGGGTAAAACCGGTACATGTTTATGTAGCATAGAAAAAATTGTTTCCGAAGGTGATGTCATTAAAGTCTATACCAGCGAAACTTTATGTTCAGCAGGAGAACCCCAAGGTTCTGAACGTAAATGTACATATACTCTTGGGGCTGTTTGGGGCGCCTTAGAACAAACTCTCGGTAAGCGCTTTCAAGGTAAACACACCGAGTCAGTGCTACGTGGTGGCACTCATGATGTATTTGAATTTACTGAATTCAAATAACCCTTATCTTGTGGAGCGGGCATCCCTGCCCGCCCAGTATTATTTACACACTCAAAGCACAACAGGCGCCGTCTCCCAAACCTCCCCATACTCATCACGCAAAGCTTGCCAAGCTTCCACCTGTCCAGGTTCATACTCTCCTGGTTTGCCCCACTGTAAAAACAGACTCAACGCTGACTCTTGCTTCTCATCTAAAAATCTAATTGCATAAGTTGTAAAGTTACCACGCTTCGCTTCACCTGTTTCAAATTTTACCTTCTTGATTAAGTCCATATTTAAGTGAAACTCGAAACCCTCGGTGTGCATGTTCGCGTATTTGCCTTTCGCTAACTCCGCATAGAATATTTTCTCGACTTTTCCGCGCGCTTCTAACACTGCGGCACTACTTGTAACAATTAAACGCAAAGTACCTAAGCTCTCGCAAGCTTCCAAAAACTCTTTTAACGGTTTAGCCATTTTTAAAGACCTCTATATTAACCTGTATCTTTAAGATACTGGGTTTATTGCACTTTATGAAGAAATGTAAAGAAATGTGTAAGTTTAATTTTCTATACTAGTAGTTAAGAATGGTATATGACACCCGCTATGCTACATAACCGTTACAGTGTTATCAACAAAATTGCACAAAACGGAGCAAGACGCACTTTACTTGCTCAAGACCAGCAAAATGAAAAATTGGTAGTTATCAAGGTTTTGTTGTTTAGCGAAGAGTTTCGCTGGGAAGATTTAAAATTATTTGAAAGAGAAGCAGAAACGCTCAAACATCTTGAACATCCAGCTATACCCCAGTACCTGGACTATTTTGAGCTAGATGCACCTGAAATGAAGGGGTTTGGGCTAGTACAAAAATATATAGAAGCTAAGTCACTTCAAGAATATGTAGAAGCTGGGCGAAATTTTAGCGAACACGAAATTATTCAATTAGGTAAATTATTATTAGAAATATTAAATTATTTACATTCACGGCAACCAGCAGTTATTCATCGTGACATCAAACCAAGTAATATTTTATTAAATAATAGCTCTGGCAACAGTGTAGGAGATATATATTTAATAGATTTTGGCTCAGTGCAAACAAGTGTAAAGTCACATGGTACTAGAACAGTTGTTGGTACATATGGTTACATGCCACCCGAACAATTTGGAGGAAGAGCTTTTCCAGCATCAGATTTATATAGTTTGGGGATGACTTTAATATATTTGGCAACAAAAAAGCAGCCCTCTGAATTACTAGATGACGACTTAAACATACAACTAAATAATATAAATAACCTTAGCATTGAATTAAAAACTTGGTTAAATTTAATGATACAACCTAGTTTAAATCGACGTTTTAATACAGCTAAAATAGCATTAGAATGTATAAATAATTTATCAGATATAACTTCAAAACATGAATTTGATTTAGTTGATAAAAATATTGGTTATGGGCAATGCAAACCATCGTCGAGTAAAATCAAACTTATTAGAACTAATCATAAGCTAGAAATAAAATTTCCAGCTAAAACCGGATGGCAAATATTTGGTGATATCTGTTATGCATCCTTTCCAACGTTAATAATATCATTTGTTGGATTTTTCTTTTTACAAAGTGTAATTAGTATAATAAGTAACATTTTTATAAACGCATTAAGTTCTGGAGATTTGATTACACTATCGTTTCTGACACTATTAGGTATATCACTGGCTTTTTACATTATAATTAATGTAGTAATTATACTTTTTGGAAGAAAAGTTTTAACGCTAGATGAAAAGCAAGTAGTTATTGCTACTGAGGTATTCAGCAGTAAAATATTAGCTGGATTAGAACCAAAAATAATTGCTAGAGAACATATTTGGAAAATAGTTGCTAGCGCAGAGCAATATAAACTAATAAATTTAAAAAACATGGTAGAAAAAATGCAAAAATCTCCAAGTATAATTATTTGGGAGTCAACATTTGGACAGCATGATTTGAGTACAGTTTTGCATCAACCTTTAACATTAGAAGAGCGCGACTGGTTAGCACAGGAAATAAGCAATTTTTTAGATGTTCCCCTGTTAAAAGAATAGAAACCGAGAAACCTGGTTTCTTTACATTATTAACAAAAGTAACAGAATATATGAATACTTTTCTATCGCTTGCAAATGAGTTACTCAATAATCGCTATAAAGTTCAGAGAGAGCTAGGACGAAACGCTGGGCGCCGAACTTTTTTAGCGCATGATTTGCAAACACAGGAGTTAAGAGTGATTAAATTATTAATTTTTAACGATAATTTTCACTGGGATGACTTAAAACTATTTGAGCGCGAAGTTGAAACCCTCAAATCTTTATCGCATTCTTCAATTCCTCAATATATAGATTACTTTAGTGTAGATACTCCTAATTTAAAAGGATTTGCGTTAGTCCAAACTTATATCAACGCTCAGTCTCTTCAAGAGTACTTGATGGCTGGTAGAACATTTAGCGAAACAGAAGTAAAGCAGCTAGCAAAATCTTTACTTTTAGTATTAGATTATCTCCACTCACACGAACCGCCCGTTATTCATCGCGATATTAAACCAAGTAATATATTATTAACTAACCGTTCTGCTCATCATATTGGGGATGTTTATTTAGTAGATTTTGGTTCTGTACAAACTGCAAATGCTCAAGATGGAACCATGACAATAGTAGGTACTTATGGCTACATGGCGCCAGAACAATTTGCAGGTAGAGTTTCTTTTGCCTCCGACTTATACAGTCTAGGTGCAACGCTTATCCATTTAGTCACAGGTATTGAACCAGTTGATTTGCAATTCGTAGATTTACAAATTCAGTTTGAACATGCGGCAAACATTAGTTCTACATTTAGAGATTGGTTAAAGTTAATGACCCATCCTAGTCTTTCAAAACGATTTAATTCGGTACAGTCTGCTTTAAACGCACTATTAACTGGCGAACTAACAATTAAGAAGCCGCCTTTAAGTAATATTAATCTAAAAAAAGCCCCTAGTCATATAGATATTACCATCCCTTATATACAACACTCATCGACAAGAAAAGCTTATCTTCAAGTCATAAACAATCTAAAAAAAGATTATCAGCCAACTTGGGGTAGTAAAGTATTTGATATTATAACTCTTCGTCGTTTTTGGTCATGGTTAATTTTCGCTTCATTCACTTTGTTAGCAATACTGCTAATTGTTGGTATTCCCATCTCAGTTTTTTGGTCTTTTCTTTTCTTTGTACCCGAATTTATTCGCTTTCATCTCTTATTTGTTTGTGCAGGCGCCATCACGCTATACTTACTATCACCAAAATCAGCTTTTGATATAAAAAGTTTTTATCAAACCGTGGCGCCTGATGAAAAAGCCATATCACAAGACAATATCAAACATATAAATGCTTTAAAAATTAATATAAATGACGAAATTGTCATAATTAGATTGCTTTATACAAGTATATTTCAAACCAAAGAAAGCTACACTATTTTGAAACAACCTAGACAAAACATTTCTGAAATAAGATTTGAAAAGAAAAGTTATAAAATAGTAGAGACAGGAACCGATAGTAATGGAAATAAAAGTACAGAGCAAAGGGAAGTACCACCCAGCTTATACTTACTAGTGGGAAACAAAAGGTTTGGACTACACTATAAACTTACCGCACCGGAAATTTACTGGTTAGCAGAAGAACTTAGTTATTTTTTAGATATACCCATCACTTGGGAGTAAGTAAGTACGGTGGGCAGTGCCCACCATACATATTATTTTTCGTATTTTTCATACGCAGCAACAATGCGTTGTACTAAAGAATGACGCACAACATCTTTTTGCGTAAATTCACTGAATGCAATTCCTTCAACGCCTTGTAAAATGCGTAATGCCACGGCTAGTCCAGATTGCTGACTAGGTAACAAATCTGTCTGCGTCATGTCTCCTGTAATAACCATACGCGAACGGAAACCCAAGCGGGTTAACACCATTTTCATTTGCGCTGGTGTTGTATTTTGAGCCTCATCGACTATTACAAAAGCGTTATTTAAAGTTCGTCCTCGCATGTAAGCAAGCGGCGCCACTTCAATAATACCCCGTTCAATTAAACCAGGTACTTTCTCAGAATCAATAAATTCATTAATTGCATCATAAAGTGGACGCAGGTAAGGATTGACCTTTTGCTGCAAATCTCCAGGTAAAAAACCAAGCTTTTCACCAGCTTCTACTGCTGGACGAGTTAAAATTATTTTCTCAAATTGATTGGCTAGTAATGCTTGTACTGCAACAACTACCGCCAAAAATGTTTTACCAGTACCCGCAGGTCCAGTACAAAATATTAAATCATCAGTACGCAACGCTTGAATATACTGCCGCTGACGAAACGTTTTTGCTCGAATTTCTTCACCACGACGAGTTTTTGCAACAGTATCGCGCTGTAATTCGTGCAAATCATTTTTACGGTGTGTATCAAGTGCTTGAATTGCAGCTTGTATATCTGTACTGTAAACATTTTTACCATGACCCCATAACTCTTCTAAAGAGTGGACTATTTGTGAGGCACGGTCAACTTGATTTTGTGTACCAGAAATTAGTAGCTCTTGCCCACGCAGTGCAACACTTGCCCCTGTATGGCGCCCAATTAGTTTAAGATTTTCTTCATAGTTACCCGCAAGTGCGAGTGCGCTTTCAATACTGGGCAGTTGAATTAGAGAGGCGCCTGCCATAATTAATTTTAAAAATAAATCATAAAAAATTGAAAGCAGAGACGCAGTTAACGCCTCTACTTACTTCAAACTAATCAATCCTAGAAACCGGGTTTCTTGGTCGATAAATTGTAATAATCACGATGATTGTAAATAGAAACCGGGTTTCTTCTACAGAACAGATAGTAAAAGTGAAACGCAACGACTAGGAATATATATAAAGAAGTATATCTAGTTAGGGAATGCGTCCACTTTTACGTGCGGCTTCCGCTTTGAGCTTACGGCGCAAACTGGGTTTTTCATAACGTTCTCGGCGCCGGACTTCAGATAAAATTCCAGCTTTCTGAATTTTTTTCTTAAAACGTCTTAACGCGGAGTCAATTGTTTCATTTTCACCCAAACGGATTTCAGCCACTTTCTGCTTTCACCTCCTTGAAGTTCAACTTAATTGAATCAAAATTTAATCGAGATTGAATTAATTAACTATCACGGTTTTCTCGAAACGAAATTTAACTAAACCTGGCGAGAGCGAGGTTTAATGAAGGGGCGCTGCCCATTAGTGCCGTTGCTACTACTGCTGCTATTGGTGCTAATAGTACGTCTATCTCTTGTATCTCTTGAGCGAGGGGGTGCATATCGCTCTTCGTTGTCTTCATCAAAGGACATTTCGTCACGACTACCACCGCTACCAAAAATATCTAAGTAAACGGATTGTCCGGTTAATTGGGCAAAAGACATTAGACACGTGCGAATCGCTTGAATATTGCGTCCACCTCGTCCGAATACTTTGCCTTTGTCTGCACTTGAGAAGGCGACACGAATCCAAATTCGATTACGGTTACTAGACAGTTCGCAATCGATACTCAAAGACTCAGGAGATTCTAAAAACGGTTCTATGAGATACCTGACTAAATCAGTATAGTCAGGAGCGCTTGAATTAATTGCTACGTTATGACGCGGGTTTTGCACTGACCTTTTCCAAGACGTTAGCTTTCTCTAAAATGTAACGCACAGTATCTGTAGGTTGGGCGCCTTGCTGTAAGCGCTTACGGATTCCTTCTTCATCCAATTTTACTTCTTTGGTTCTGGGGTTGTAAAATCCCAATTCTTCTAATGGTCGTCCATCGCGACGGGACAAACTATTCATGGCGACAATACGGAAAGAAGCTTCCCTCTTTTTACCGAATCGCTTCAAGCGCAATTTAATCATAGCTGAGGTTTTGTCGTTTGCAGTTATTTGATACTGAAATGCTAATTTTAGCATTGGATATGGATTATTGGGTACCGAAATGCTAGAAACCTGGTTTCTTATTCAAATCTTGTAATAAAAATAGCGATTTCGTGTAGAAACCAGGTTTCTTCGATTTCTTTAAAGCGTTCCAAAACCCTTTTTCTTTTTATCCTTTTTCTGTTTCTTTTTGCCAGCGGCGGCGCCACCATTATAACCACGCCATCCAGGTGCTGCTGGACGACCACCTGCTGCATATGGGTCTGGCATACCACCACCCATACCGCCAAACATTCCTCCAGGCATTCCAGGAAAGTTTCCTTGACCCATTTGCTGCATCATTGAGCGCATTCGTTGAAAATCACTGACTAATTTACTCACGTCAGGTTCTTTATACCCCGAACCACCCGCAACACGGCGCCGACGACTAGGAGAACTCGCAAGTAAATCTGGGTCGCGACGTTCTTTAGGGGTCATCGAATTTATCATCGCTTCGCAGCGCTTCAACTGAACTTCACCCTGTTTAAGCTGGTCGTCGCTTATTTTACCCATACCGGGAAGCATTTTCATAATTCCCCCCAGCGACCCCATATTCTTTAACAAACGTAACTGTTTGAGAAAGTCGGTAAAATCAAACTTTGCACTGAGAATTTTTTCTTGCATTTTCTCAGCGTCAGCGAGGTCAATTTCTTCCTGCGCTTTTTCCACCAGCGTTAAAACGTCACCCATTCCCAAAATTCGCGATGCCATCCGGTCAGGATAAAATGGCTGTAACGCTTCGACTTTTTCCCCTACACCAATAAACTTAATCGGCTGTCCAGAAATTCGCCGTACCGACAACGCCGCACCACCACGGCTATCACCATCCATCTTAGTTAAAATGGCGCCAGTTATTCCAATTTGTTCATGGAAGGTACGAGTTAAAGAAGCAGCTTCTTGCCCCGTCATCGCATCCACTACTAATAAAACTTCGTCGGGTTTGATGGTTTCTTTAATACTGGCAAGTTCCGCCATCATATCAGCGTCAATAAACAGGCGCCCAGCAGTATCTACAATTACAGTATCAATACCTTCAGCTTTAGCTCGCTCAACACCTTGACGCGCAATTTCTACGGGGTTGCCATCGCTACCCATATCAAATACGGGCACATCAATTTGCTTACCCAAGGTTATTAACTGGTCAATCGCGGCAGGACGATAAACGTCGGTCGCCACCATCATACAAGTACGATTGATTTTACGTAAATGCAACGCTAACTTTGCCGTAGCTGTGGTTTTACCAGTACCTTGTAACCCAGCCATCAACACTACTGTCGGAGCAGAAGACGCAATAGCCAAAGGAACATTTTCTTCCCCCATGACCGCGAGCAGCTCGTCGTAAACAATCTTAATAAACTGCTGGTCAGGCTTAACACCAGCTAGGACTTCGGCGCCTTGCGCTTTTGCCTCAACTTCGCTAATAAAGTCCTTGACAACCTGGAGGTTAACATCAGCTTCCAACAGCGCGCGGCGCACTTCGCGCAAAGCATCTTGAATATTCGATTGAGAGATTTTATCTTGACCTCGAAGTTTCTTCCAGGCTGATTCTAAACGGTCTGATAGTGCGTCAAACATACAAGGATTTTTACAATTCGGCTATATATCCAGCTTAGTAGTTTTTGAGCCAGACTGTCATCGAAGCGCAACGCTCAGACCCCCTTACTCATCGCAAACCACCAATATACTCTTAACTATCGACACCAAAAGATTCATCAAATTTATACTGTGAGCGGCTGAGAATTAAAGTTTTTTAGATAAAATTGGGATACTACCTTTTATAAAGAGTACACTCATCAATATCATTGACCCTAGCATCATAAACTCACCAAATTGAATTTCGTATGGTAGCCAAGCAAACATTCCATTTAAAGTTAAAAAACCAATAAACATCAACATCGTGCAGCTTAACATTTGAGTATTAAATGGGTTTATGTTTTTTAACAACAAGATTAAAGGAATTATATAAAAAACGTTGTTATAAACATGTCTAGGTGCAGGTATTAAATAATCAACGATTAAAACATTTATTATACTAATGAAAAAGAATAGGTCGATTTCTTTAATATTAGTTTCGTTATTACTGCTATTGCGATATTGATAAATTATAAAACTATATATTAATAAAATCGTGGCAATAATTATGACAAAATATTTGCTTTCTATTTGTAAAGATAAGCTTTCTTTCAAGAAAAATTGCAGTGATGAATTAGAATTAGGTATTCCTCCATTAAAGTCTTGTAAATTATTCATTCCCTCAACAATTTGAGGAAAAATCTTTTTGACATCAACTTTATCTATCTCCAGAGATTCTATATTAAGTTTGCCATTAGTTGCCATTGCTGAAAAATAATTCTGCCAAGCTGGTAAACCTGTAAATAGTACAGATACTACTAAGCATAAGAAAAAACTCAGTAGTGTAGCTGTTAACATTTTAACCTTTTTGAAAATTATCATTGGTAGCACCATGATAATAAGAGGAAATCGAAAACAGGCAGCTAGACCAATGCAAAAGCCTCCTAAAGCATTACCATATTTGATTTTTGAACTAAAAAACTGATAAGCTAAGGCTAATAAGAAAACGAGAATAATATAAAATTGCCCAACATCAACGTGTACTCTCCAGATTGTACTGCCACATATGAATATTAAAATGCTAATTAGTACTAATTTTGTTCGTAAATCATGTAAATTATTTTTTATAAATATAAATACGGATGCTATTAAACAAAACCACTGTATTACAAACCAAATTATTCTTTGAGGAAAGTAAGGTAGATTTGCAAAAAGTGAGTGAAATGATAATACACTAGGATTAACGGTAGTCCTTGTAACAGGTATAGTTGGCCAATCTAATGGGTCAAGCAATCTTTGGTCATCACTTGGAGTCCACTTAAAATGATACGGGTCTAAACCTTTGGTTAAAAGTCTTGCTCCTACAACTCGATTTCTTAAGTCGATTCCCCCGAATTTGAATGTATTTCGTATATCTATGACGAAACCAAATAATGCAATTATCAATGCAAAAACAAGTAATATATTTACGAATCTGTTTAAATATTTGTGGTTAATCTGCATATGTTTTTTTTAGTGTAGTTGTAGGGTGGGCATTGCCCACCATACTATTTTGCCAAAGCTTGAACTTTTTGCTTTGATTCTTCTACTGTAAACTCTTCATGATAAGAGCGTTCGGTATTAACATTCCACAAATCGTGGTTTTCTCCCAAAATATTTTTGACTGCTAACATACCTGTCAGCATTGAGTGGTCTTGATTATTGTATCGATGCATTCCATTTCTACCAACTGTTTGAAGATTTTCAAACCCTTCTAAATAAGTTTGGATAACTTTCAAATGCTTTTGGTATTCACCATCGTATACTGGATACGCTTTATACTGTCTAATCACAGTACCATCTTCAATTTTGTTTATATTGCTGACTAAACCAAGGTTAACAACTTCACGACTAGCAAGTTCTATTAACTTAGAGTCAGACATTTCCCAAAGTTCATCTCCCTGACTACAAAAGTATTCCATCCCTAAACAAGTATAAGAAGCATCAGGAACCATTGCCGGACTCCAATTCTTAAAGTTTTGAATTCTTCCAACTTTGAACTCAGGACTGTGGATGTAAATCCAGTTGTCAGGAAATAAATCTTTTTCATCAATGATTAATGACACAATTAAGAAGTCTCGATACTTTAGACCTCGCGCTGCTTCCAACACATGTTCAGGAGGTTGAGGATCCATCCGATGCAGTAGTGCGGTTACTGGCATTGTAGATATAAAGTCGGCGCCCGTAATTTGAATTGTTTTATCTGCTTGTAGTACTGTGATACTTTTAATGCGATTTCCCTCGCGTTCAACACGAGTTACTTGGGTTTCCATTAATACAGGAGAACCTTGACTTTCTACTTTTTCTTGAAATCGCTCCCACATCATTCCCGGACCTAAAAGCGGGTAATCGAATTCTTTAATTAGGCTTTTAGCATTTTGGCTACCAAACAAAGCATTAATAACAGCTCTTTTGAGTGACATACCTTGAATACGCTGTGCTGCCCAATCTGCACGAATTTGAGTACAAGGAATTCCCCAAACTTTTTCCGTGTAAGTTTTAAAGAAAGTCTCATACAGGCGACGGCCAAAACGGTCTGTTACCCATTCTTCAAAGTTTTCTGCTACCCAATTGCTTCGCATTCTTGCTTGTACCTTTGCTTTAAAATAACTTAATAAAATTAAAGCACTGTTGACAATACCGATGTTTTGAAGCGTATTAAATAGAGTCAGTGGGTAGTTAAAAAACTTACCTTTGTAATAGATGCGTGACATCCGTGGAACTTTAATGAATTCATCTCCCATCACTTCGTACCAAAGTTGCTCAACTTCGGTAACTTTAGTGAAGAAGCGATGACCGCCAATATCAAAACGATAACCTTTATATGTCTCTGTACGAGATATTCCTCCAACTTTGTCAGATTGCTCTAAAACAATAGATTTTATGTTCTCTTTCATTAGTTGATAAGCAGCAGTAAGACCAGCAGGTCCAGCACCGATAATAACTACAGGATATTTTTGCATTGTTTAAATTCCTAGGTATATTGATTTGATTGAGATTATTTTGTTGGATGAAAACTTGAATTAATTAGAGCGAAGTCTTAGAAGCATTAACAATGTTGGGTTTAAAAAACTTATATTGCTGCCAAAAATAGCGAATTGTTCCAAGAACGACAGCTAAACCACCATATAAGTAATAAAACCAATGCCAAGGTATAACGCGCAGTGCAAACCAAAACCCACGTTTTTCATAAAAAAATCTATAGACAGGTAGATTTAAACCCAGAAGAAGTAAACTCAATGCCAAAGCTAATATCAAAAGTTGAGGCGCCCACAAACTTGCTATTAAAACTAGGGTAAGAGTATAAACTGCAATAACGCTCAAGCGACTTTTAAAACCTAAATTTAAATCATTTTTCGCGCCATCACGCAATATCAATTCAACCCAAGGTAACGCGCGGTAGAAAAATTCTGCTTTCAATAAACCAATTGGAGACCAGTTTTTTAAATGTTTCACTAGTATATCTTTACACAGGCGAATTTTATAGCCTGCTTTTTGCAACCGATAACCTAACTCTATATCTTCAATGCTCGGTCGGCGATAGCTTTCATCAAAACCACCAACAGCAAAGAACACGTCACGACGTATTGCACCACAGGCGCCCCAAAAAGTGAAGGCTTCTTCGTTAGCCGTTTGATGTGTATAGTGGTGAAAAAGATTTTTGTACTGTGATAAAAAGTTGGGTTCTCCAGGTGCATCATCGTAAGAGCCAATAATAGCAGCTAGTTCTGGCTTGTCTATAAATATTTTTTCTACCCGCTCAATAATATCTGGGTAAACAGTCACATCAGCATCAATAAACAATAAAATATCGCCTGAAGCAGCTTGCGCTCCTAAATTACGCGCTTTTGCTGGCCCGTTACATGTTGTAAGTCTCAACACTTTGGCGCCGAATTGTTGGGCAAGCAACCATGAATTATCAGTATCGCCATCAGAAACAACGATTATTTCGCATGGAGGTGGCATAACGGACATTAAATTAGACAAGCAGCTTTTGAAGCTACTCCCACCATTGAATACTGGAATAATCACTGATATTTCCAATTTCTTCGATGAAGTACTTAAAGACATATTTGAATGATGTATATTATCAGTCATAATAACCGTTATTAGTTTTCAGTTTCATGAGAATATTCTCATCAAAATATTTATACTGCTGACAACTCTTAGCTTCAGTACTTATTAGTATGTGATATAAATTAGAATAACATAAATTGGTTAGGTAGCTAACATTGATGTTTCGTATTGCCAAAACTTTAAGCATTGTTGTCTATATCTTCAAACTCTAATTATTTATGCCAAACTTTTACAATTAAGTAAAAAAATTAACCATAACTATATAATTATTAAGCCGATTATCTATCCTCTAAAAGTTTTGACAACTTCTAAATAAAAACTCATTTTTGATACCCTCATCATCTAGATTATTGAAATATATACACATATTATAAACATATTTACACCTCTCTTTTCTTTCAAAAATAAATACACAACGTAAAAAAAAATCTAAATTCAACTGGAAATTGATGGGCTGTGGCTCCGTTCCCAGAAAAATCCGGCTGCATTTGCTACTTGTGATATAAAGATTAAGGCTGTTACTAACACCCCAATTTTGCTTGATAATCGTGAAAGCGGATAAGTCAGCAAATCTAGATAAAACGATAAAGGTTCTACTTTTATAGGTTGACTAATCCTGTTTGCTCTAATTTTATGGAAGCAAAAAGCACCACGACCATAGTTAAAGTGCTGGCGCCATAATTTACGCAAAGTCAATTCGTGAGTATGATAAACTTGTACTTCTGGTGCATAAAGCATTTTGTACCCTTTATATAACCAACGGTCGCAAAATTCCCTGTCTTCCGCAGCCGCGAGAGGAAAGCTGGTATCAAAACCACCTAATAAGCGAAAAGTTTCGGTAGGTAGAGCAATGTTATTTGAGGCAAAGAAGTTAGGTTGTACGGAATTTTTATTGTAGTATTCATACAAGTAATCTATTAGTATTTGACTAGCAGTAGAATATAGATTTTCCTTTAAAGCGTTGATAGTATAACCACCAATCATGACATCTGGAACCGTTGAAAACCTAACTGCGAGTTTTGAAAGCCAATCAGATGCTGGGGCACAGTCATCATCGGTAAAAACTAAATATTTACCTTGTGCTTTGGAGGCGCCAGTATTGCGTGCGGTAGCAGGTCCTGCATTAGTTTGCCTAACGAACGTCAGGTTAAGTTTATCTTTTACTGCCGCAACCACAGGTTCTAGAGACATCTTGCTACCATCATCAACCACGACCACCTCAAAGTCAGCGCGCGGGTAATCAAGTTGTGTTAACGACTCAAGACAATTTGATAGTCGTTCTGGACGGTTGTAAGTAGGAATAATGATTGAGAACAAATATTGTTGTGCCATGATTTAATAAATGAGGTTTGCGTTTTCTTAAAAACTGAGACGGAGCAAGCGACCGAGAGTATGTGGAGGATGTAGTTTTAGTGCCCAGATTAAGCTTTTAAGCGCTGCATTTGTCTGACCTAGCTGGTATGACATGTAAGCATGTTCGTATACAAAGTTGGCGAACATTTTTGGGTGAGCATAAAAAAGCTCTTGGTGTTTGTCTAAAAGACGTTTAAAGCTTTCTTGACGGAGAGTTTGATTGCTCGATACCCTGGCGCCTTGGTGATTGTAAAGTTGATAGGTGGCAATTGGTAGACCTAGGAGCGAGCAAACAGGGTTTAAGCGCAAAAAAAGTTCTGAGTGAACGCGAGAACGAAACGTCTCATCCCAACCTCCTATTTGGCAAATAATTTCACGCTCTACGACCAGAGTCTGCTTGGTGTTGTACGAATAGCCCTTTTCTAGTTTTTCTAAAGAGAAGTGGGAACCGCGTGGACGGGTCGGAGGCGGAATTAGCTTTCTGATTACCTTGCCTTCAGGATTTACAAGCTCTATGCCGGAAATGACTCCTACGGGTGTTGGAAGTGTACTTTTAGACAGCGCATCAAGAGATACAGCAGCCATGTTCGGGAGGAGACAATCGTCATCGTCGAGGTATGTTATCCAACGACCGAGCGCATTTTCTGTACCAACATTGCGGGCGCCAGCACCACCGCGAGACTGCGACAGGCGGATAATACGTAGTTTTGGATGTTCGGGTAGATGCACAGGCGTATCTGAAGCATCATCAACAACAATAACCTCAAAATCATCTATAGTTTGTTCCAAAGCGCTTTGAACCGCGCGGGGTAACAAGTGGGGGCGATTGTGTGTTGGAATAATGATACTTAGTAAGGGTTTACTCATCTTTATCTTGAGTTAATTTTGTTTAAATTTTGCAATTAACTGTTTTAGTTTGATTCGTATTTCTGTCTTAACCTCCCTAGTACTTGGAAAAAGAAGCCATATTGAAAAATAAGTAATTCCAAAAACTGTCAGATGAATAAGTAAATTTAAAATGATATTCGTAGTATTAGGTAAAACGAATCTACTTGCAAATAACACAACCCCACCCGCAACGGAAGCCAATGCAGAGGGAGCAATAGCACTTAAAAAGTCATTTATAGAAAGAGGCGATGTTTTCAGACAGTATGTAATGCTGGGAAAAGCAAGCAAGCAAGTTGCTACTGCATACCCCAATACCAATAGCCAATTTTATTGGTTGGGCACCAAAAGTGATTAACCCAGACCGTAGCGACTTCTTTTTAAGGTCAGCGTTTGAGGCATCATTATCGACATACTGATGTTGATTAACTTTTGATTTCGGGTTTATGTCCATCCCAGTTGGTATTGGTATTTTGCTCGCAGTTCTTCATAAATTGCTAAAAAGTTTTCAGTACGACGATCTTCGCTGAAGTAAGTAGAAGCTCTCTGATGTCCCGCTTGCCCCATTTGTTCTGCTAAATTTTTGTTTAGTAACAAATGTAACAATGCTGCTGCTAATGCTTCTACATCATTCGGCGCCACTAAAAAGCCTGTTTTACCCTCACTTATTATTTCTGGCTGGGCGCCAACAGCACTGGCAATTACCGCAGTACCTCGCATCATTGCTTCAGTTGTGACATTTCCAAATGGTTCTTCCCAAAGTGATGGCACTACCTGTACCCAAGCTCCATCAAAATGCCGCTCCATTTCTTCTCGTCGTACATGACCTAACCATGAAATGTTTTCTAATATACCTAGCTCAGAAGCAAGTATTTTTAAAGCGGCTTCCTCTGAACCTTGACCTGCAATCAGTAACCTAGCTTGAGGAACTTGTGCCACAACTGGTGCAAATGCTCTGAATAAAAAATCCACTCCTTTTTCTGGTACTAGGCGCCCTGCAAACGCAACCGTTGGCGGTGTAGAAAGAGGTAGACGCATCGGTCGCACGGGTACACCGTTATGAACAACTTCAACAGGTGTAATTCCTTCTGCTTCTAACTTTGCTTTCATCTTATAACTAAGAGCAACCACCACATCGAAAGCCGAACGCCAGCGCAGCCAAAGTTGGCGTTGTACCATCAGTACTACCCAGGATTGTGTTAAACAGCGGTTACGCAAACAAGCTATCCCCGCAGGGTCATTACAAGGACTGCCATCTGGTAAAACTTTAGTACCCAACGGACAAATAGCTTTATACACAGCTGTTTGGTATAAGCACGGAAATGGACGCAACAAAGGTAGAATTAGTGGCGAAAGCTGCCACATAAACATTCGCACGTGGACGACATCAGGTTGAAATTGTTCCAAGATGCGACGCAAGTTGAAATAGGCAGAAAAATTCGCAGCTTGGGAAAGTACTTGTAACGAATTAGTTATGCCGAAGCAACTGTAATCTGACAATATTTGGCTATTGGCAACTGGTAAACCGGAACTTGTAAACAAGCGAACATCGTGCCCGCGCTTGCGTAAATCTTGACGCAATGCCAGCATCTGTAATTCCGCTCCTCCAGTCGCCGTACCGTAATCGTGAATTAGAAGAATTTTCATTTAACTACGCCTTTAGCTATGCAATACAGCTGTTTCTGCTAGTTCTCCTAACAATTTTGGTGAATTTGTACTGTTTTGCTTTAAATGCTTTTTCGCATAGCTTGATGTTAGGTAACGATTCAGGAGTTTTTCTACTGGCGCTAACAAACCAAACATCAATATTTTTTCGAGTAGTTGGTTTTTGATACCAAAAGTCAATTTACGGATAATTGGCGAAAGGATTGTATCTCTACGTCTCCATCCCAAAGATTTGTACTTGTGTTGGAAATATCCATCCTCAGCCAAGCCCCATTTTTCACGCAATCGACTCAAGCTAGCCAGTTCCCAAGCATCGCTCCAGCGCAACATGTAAAAATGTAAGTCTGTCCATTTGAGAGGCACCATTGGCACATAAGTGATGACACTTGCTGGCTCAAAGTACACTGTTTCTCCGGCTTGAATTACATTCATGCAGAAATCAAGATGTTCTTTAGAATTGAGTATTCTTTCATCGAACATACCGAGCCGCTCAAATATTTGAGTGCGAACAAACATGCAGTGAAACTCGCACAATTCTGTTTGTGTCCTCTGCATCTTAGGAAGCACATCCGCTACCTGATGCCCTTGTTTATACATCTTTTCTCGCAATCGGCGCCTACCCGTTGCATCAACAATTATGTGTGTTTCGCCACCTGCACAGTGAACTACTTCATGTACTGGTTCCTCATGACACATCAGAGGACCAATCACTGTGGCGCCTGTTTCTTCAGCACATTGCACTAAAGCTTCTAACCAATTAGGTGAAACAATAACATCGTTATCTAAAAAAACAACATATTTTGTACTAACCTTTGCCAAACCCATATTCCGGGCATGATTTGGTGAAAGATAGTAATCTGTCCGAACTAACTCAAAATTCTTTTCTTGTGCTTGCTCTTGCAAGTATTGATGTACCTTCGCAGGCGAATTACCATCTACATAAATCAACTTAAAAGGTACTGTTGTACAGTCATAAATACTTTCAAGTGACTGTTTAGTGTAGCTGAAACGCTCACGCGGCACTACAACAATTGTAACTTGTGGTTCAGCCATGAGTATTCTTTAAATATTGTAGTTACTACAGCAAAGCTAGCTTAACCATCCAGCAACGAGATAATAATTACTGTCTGCATAACTGCAACTTGCTCGAAGATAGATAGCAATAACTCAACTCAAAATTAATGTGTACGAACAAAGCAGTAGCTTCGACTAGTTAAACTGAATCTTATATCGTCTTAGTATAGTATCAATTATTTTTGATTAAGAATATTCAAAGCAACTTTACCAATTCTTCATAAATTTACATAACTACTTTGTATCAACTATACTTTTACTAAGTTCAATTACTTAGTAAAATCTTCCTCCTAAAGACAGATTAAACTCCAGAAATAATATTTAAGCACTGTTGTTCAATTTCAGTGGAACTGGTAGGTAATGCTTTTGTTAAAACTTCGGCGCCTATATCTGTAACTAATACATCATCTTCGATGCGGATTCCTCGGACATCAGCAAATTGCTCCAAACGCTCCCAGTTGATTAAATACTGGTATTGTTCGCGCGCGGAATTTAAAATTGCTGGCACCTGATAAAATCCTGGTTCAATGGTTACTAACATTCCCGGAAGTAGGGGACGACTTAACCTGAGATACCCCAAACCGAACCGTGCGCTTCTTTCTCTCCCTTCGTCATATCCCGCTAAATCTCCTAAATCTTCCATATCATGCACGTCTAAACCTAGTAAATGTCCTATACCATGAGGAAAAAACACCGCATGAACATCTTTTTCGACTAAATCATCAGGTTTACCCTGTAAAATTCCCAAATCTACCAACCCTTCGGCAATTGTTTTACAAGCTAAAAGGTGAATATCAGCATATTCTACACCTGGACGTATAGCAGCAATACAAGCATCGTGCGCCGCTAGCACTACATTATATATATCGAGTTGGGTAGAAGAAAATTTTCCAGATACAGGAAAAGTACGAGTAATATCAGCTGCCCACCCGTTTGGAGTTTCGGCGCCAACATCAGCTAACAGTAAATCACCTGGTTGAATGGTATTATGATACTCTTCGTTATGCAAAACTTCACCATGAACAGTCACTATACTGTTGTAAGAAGTTTTCATGTTATGGGCAATAATAACAGATTCCATTGCCGCTCGAACTTCGGCTTCGGTTTTAGCCCTTTTTACTGCTGCCATTCCCGCTTCATGTGCCTTTACACTAACAGCAGCAGCAGAACGTAATTCAGTCAAGGCGCCTTCATCATGAGTCAAGCGCAATTTAATAACAGCTTTAGCTAATTCTAAATCAATACCTTGCGGTGGTAATTGCGGCAAAACCATCCGGTCGAATATTTGTGTTTGACTAGTCCATGTTGCAGCATCTTGAACGGCAATAGTAGCTGCACCCTCAACTCGCGAACCTAATTCTGCTATTGGGTATGCAGCATCCGCACCAATTTTATTTGCAATTTCATCGCGCGATGGTGTAACACCATGCCAAAGTGCGCTGCTTGGTTTGGGGTCATCAATAAAAAGTTCCAGCTTACCTGCTTCGAGACGAATTGCTGCATTCGGTAAAGGCAACCCCGCAAAGTATAGAAAATGACTGCTTGCACGGAAAGGAAAGACATTGGCAGGAAAATTGCGAGGACTGCTATTTCCTGCCCAAAGTATTGCTGGAAAATCAATTAAGTCCGCAAGACGCTGGCGCCGATTTCTTAGAGTGTTAATTAAAGATAGAGTCATAATAGTTTAATTTTTATCCTGATATAAAGGATTAGATTTATGTTGGGTTATGCAGCAGCCCTCTACCCAACCTACAATGAGTGTGAGTAAGGTGGGCACTGCCCACCCTACATTGTAGGTGTGAAAATTATTTATGAGCGTGAATATAATCGACGAAGTAAAATTTAGGTTCTAGCCATAATTTTAGTCCTGCGTAAGCTCCTAAACCCAAAAGTGCCAAAATTATCAGGGGAATACCTAATGTTTGTCGAGGAGCATCGGGAAGCACTGCAACAATTGATACTGAAATTGCAAAGTAGGCTAAAAGAACAATTTGTAAACGTTGGATATTTTTTAAGGCGCCTCTACAGCTACTACAATTTTGAGTATGTTGCGTATAACGGTTGAGAATTTCTTGGCGATTAATATTAATACTCGTATTTTCCAATGGTTTGATTCCGACTTGTTCACAAGGTAATTTGCCTTTGCAATACTTATCAAATTGCCAACCGTGGTAACTGCACATTAAGTTACCCGTTTTATCATCAATTCTACCTTCACTCAAAGGCGCTGTCCCGGTGAGGGCATTGGTCTAAAAACACCTAGTATGTATCAGATGATTTAGGTTTCCGCTCTTACAAGTCGAATACCTAGAACTGTAACAGGAGTAGGGCATTTAGAGTCTAAGTCTTCGACTGGAGTTAATGGATACCAGTGCTGAAAAAAGTTAAATTCTGATGGCATTGCTTGCACCGACTCTTTAATTATGAATATTAGAAACAGTTATAAAAGTTAACACATTATTAATATACTATTCAAATTCAGCGATGAAATGGTTTATATTTATCCAAATCATCAAAACTATAAAATTGCATTCTGCTATTTACTTGCCACAATAGTAAAAAGAGTGTTTATTTGAGCTTTATAAAATGACTGTGCAAAAACAAACCAGGATGAGCCGTATCTCGTCCTGTAATTGGTCAGTTGAAGAATTACCAGGGTTAAGCGAACAAGATAAATTACAACTACAAAACTGTGGAATACACAGTACTAAAGAACTTGTCAAAGAAGGTAAAACCCTGCAAACGAGGACAGAGCTAGCAAGCAAACTACAAATGCATTTAACTTATATAAACAAGTGGATAGCTTTAGCTGACTTAGCACGTGTACCAAGCATTGGAATACAGTACTGTGGGTTACTGCTTCATGCAGGTGTTGGTTCGGTAGTACAGTTAGCACAAATACCCACACACCGTCTTCATAAACAAATTTTGCGGTTACAGGTAGCTACCATGCAACGAAGTGATTTATGTCCTGCCGTTGATATAGTCCAACAATGGATTCAAGAAGCAAAAGTAGTGCTGAGTGAAAAGTGCTGAGTGCTGAGTAGTAAAGAATTTCATAACTCCTAACTCCTAACTCCTAACTCCTAACTCCGTTCCTCAGCACTCAGCACTCAGCACTCAGCACTCAGCACTCAGCACTCTACTTTGCCAATACACCATTTAAGAAAATGTCAGCTAAACCTTCAGCCATTGATTGCATTTCTTGAGGTGAGGCATTAGGTGATGCAATTGTTTCGTTTGAGAAGCCTGCAACTGCAAACATTCCCAGAAATACCTTGGCAACTAAATTGGCATCCATCTTGCGATAGATTCCTTTATCCATTGCCTCTTGAAAAAATGCTTCAGCAACACCAGTCATTTTTTCAATGACCTCTTGCTGAATTCTTTCGCGTAAGTCAGGATGAAATTGTGCTTCCATAAAGCAAACTCTCATCATGTCAGCGTTCTTACGCATGTTCCACATTCGACGCTTCATGACTTGAGCAACAGCTTTGTAGCTACCCATTTCGCTCAACTCAGTCAATAAATCAGTAAGAATTTCTACCCATCCTTGGGTTGCAACTTCGACTAAAATAGCTTTTTTATTGGAAAAATGACGAAATAAGGTTCCTTCTGCAACTCCTGCAGCCTGCGCTAAGTCGCGCGTTGTGGTACCGTCAAAACCTTGGGCAGCAAACAAACGTTGCGCTGCAGTTAAAATACGATCACGAGTTTGTGCTTCAGAAGATGGGGGGGAATTGAACACGCGCATAGAAGTTATCGTAGTATTTTCGGAACTGGATGTGTAGCATTATTGTCTAACGATAAAAAGCGAAAGCCGAGAAAGCTTAATACAAGATTAAGGCTCTAGCTGTGTAAAACGTGATTTTCGCATCTGAGGTTTTCATTTTTTGATGATTAATAACGCAGTAATGCAATCGCAAATTGGTTTAATGTCTTAACGTTAGAGAAAAGTTATGAACCGAATAAATAGCTTCAAGCTTTATGTGAGTTTTCAAAATGCGCTTGTTATTAATGGGATATTCGCAAGGATAAACCAATTATTGAAGCAGCGACAGCAGTTACTGTTAATTTTTGTAACTGTCATCTTTTTCTCCTGGGGATTTTTACCCGAAATTGCTCTCGCCAAAACGGCGCCACCAACTCAAGCAAATTCAGCTTCAATTCAGCCATACTTAGACCGAGTTGTTAAAAACCTTACTGAGTTTCGTCTCGACAATGGCTTGAAGTTTATTGTTTTGGAGCGTCATCAGGCGCCTGTAGTTTCATTTTTAACTTATGCTGATGTCGGTGGTGTGGATGAACCTAATGGACAAACTGGTGTAGCACACTTTTTAGAACACTTGGCATTTAAAGGCACAACTCGTATTGGTACAATCGACTACAAAGCCGAAAAACCGCTACTTGATAAATTAGAACAGCTAGACTCACAAATTCGTGCGGCAAAAGCTGCGAAAAAAACGGATGAGGTGGAAAAACTACAAGCACAGTTCAACTCTGTAGAGTCACAAGCAGTTAAACTCGTTAAGCAAAACGAATTAGGGCAAATAGTTGAACAAGCAGGTGGAGTTGGTTTAAATGCTAATACCTCTACCGAAGCAACTCGTTATTTATACAGCTTTCCTGCAAATAAATTAGAGTTGTGGATGTCGTTAGAGTCAGAAAGATTTTTAGAACCTGTACTCGGTCGCGAATTTTACAAGGAGAAACAGGTAATTTTAGAAGAACGTCGGTTACGGGTAGAGAATTCACCTATCGGGTTAATGATAGAGAAATTCGTTGACGCTGCTTACAAAGTTCATCCTTATCGGCGCCCTGTAATTGGTTATGACGAAGATATTCGCAATTTAACACCTGCTAATATTAGAGATTTCTTCGCAACATATTATGTGCCAAGTAATTTGACAATAGCTGTAGTTGGTGACGTTAACCCAGCACAGGTAAAACAACTTGCACAAATTTACTTTGGACGCTATAAGTCTAGCCCTAAACCAAAGTCTAAAATTGCTGCTGAACCAAAACAAACCCAAACACGCGAAGTAACAGTCAATTTCCCTTCACAACCTTGGTATTTAGAAGGATATCACCGTCCAGCTATTACGCACCCTGATGAAGCGGTATATAACATTATTGGCAGGTTGTTAAGTGATGGACGTACTTCAAGGTTGTATAAAAGTTTGGTTGAGGAGAAAAGGTTAGCGCTCGCTGCACAAGGTTTTAGCGGTTTCCCTGGCGATAAATACCCAAATTTAATGTTATTTTACGCGCTTACTGCTCCTGGACGTTCGGTTGATGAGGTTGCAACTTCGTTAAGGGCAGAAATTGAGCGTTTGAAGACTCAACCTGTAACTGAAGCTGAGTTGAAGCGGGTGAAAACTCAAGCGCGCGCTGAGTTGATTGAAGCGCTTGATTCTAATATGGGTATGGCGCAACAGTTGTTGGAGTATGAAGTCAAGACTGGTTCATGGCGAAATTTGTTTAAACAGTTGGGACGGTTGGAAGCTGTAGGTGCTAGAGATGTGCAAAGAGTTGCCAGAGCGACTTTTACACCGCAAAACCGAACTATTGGTAAGTTGTTACCAAAAAGTTAGTAGGAAGAGGGAATGAACCACAAAGACACAAAGGACACAAAGGAAGATGAGGTTAAAGAAAAGTTTTTTTATTACGTTGGTTTTGACTTTTAGCTTTTTGCTTTTGACTTTTAATTATTCTTTGGCAGCTAGTGGAGAGGCGAAGCATTATACTGATTTGCAGTTACCACCGTTGCCGGAAGTGAAGTTACCAAAGTATGAGCGGTATGTTTTGAGTAATGGCATGGTGGTTTATTTGATGGAAGACCATGAGTTACCTTTGGTAAGTGGAACTGCGGCCATTAGAACTGGGGATCGGTTTGAACCAGCAGAAAAAGTTGGGTTAGCTCAATTTGTTGGCACTGTGATGCGAACAGGGGGAACGAAAGAACATACTCCTGACCAGCTTAACGAACTACTCGAAGCGCGTGCTGCTGAGGTAGAAACAGGTATTGGTGAGAGTATGGGAACTGCTAATTTCCAAAGTTTAAGCGAAGATTTAGAATCTGTGTTTGGGTTATATGCTGAGGTGTTGCGAACTCCTGTTTTTGCCCCTGAAAAGTTAGAGTTAGCAAAGACTCAAGAAAGTGGTAGTATTTCTCGTCGTAATGATAGCCCAGATGAAATTGCCCAACGCGAGTTTAAGAAGTTGGTTTACGGTAAAACTAGTCCTTACGCGCGCATTACAGAGTTTACAACGCTGTCTAATATTACTCGTGATGATTTAGTAAAGTTTTATAACTCTTACTTTTATCCCAATAATATGATTTTGGGTATTGCTGGAGATTTTGATTCTCAAAAAATGAAATCGTTAATCCAAGCAAAATTTGGCGATTGGAAACCAAGCCCAACACCTATTAAACCTCAATTACCTGAAGTTAACCAAGCAAGTAGCGGTGGTGTATACTTTGTTAATCAGCCACAGTTAACACAAAGTAATGTTTTAATTGGTCATTTAGGTGGACAATTTAATAGTCCTGACTATGCAGCATTAGATGTACTCAACGGAGTGTTAAATGGATTTGGTGGGCGCCTGTTTAACGAAGTACGTTCGCGTCAAGGTTTAGCATATTCTGTATACGGATACTGGAATCCTAAATTTGACTTTCCGGGAATGTTTATCGCTGGAGGACAAACTCGTAGTGATGCAACCGTACAATTTGTCAAAGCCATTCAAACAGAAATAAAACGCTTACAAAGCGAACCAGTGCCAGCGAACGAATTAGCATTTGCCAAAGATTCGACGCTCAACTCATTTGTATTTAACTTTCAAGACCCAGCGCAAACTCTATCGCGCTTAATTCGATACGAATACTACGGATATCCTGCCGACTTTCTATTTACTTATCGTAAACAAGTAGAAGCAACAACAATTGCCGATGTCCAAAAAGTCGCACAAAAATATCTCAAACCAGATAATTTAGTCACATTAGTTGTAGGAAACCAAACAGCAATTAACCCTCCACTTTCACAACTAGCTACCAAAGTAACACCTATTGATGTAACAATACCCAACCCAACAGCAACATCACAAAGTTAGCAAAGTAAGGTGGGCAGTGCCCACCCTACAATCTTAAAATATCTTCAAACCACTGAAGAAATCTGGCGCCCAAAGGAAGAAGTGAAAATTCTGTCTCAGCTTGTTTTCTACATTCATAACGGTCGATACTATCTAAACGTTTAACAGCGTCTATTAAACCTGTTACACTATCGGGTTCTACTAAAAACCCTGTTTTGCCATCTTTAATTATTTCTGCTGGACCACCACGCGCGTAAGATATTACCGGAACACCACATGCAAGCGCTTCTATTGCTACATTACCAAATGCTTCTACCCACCTTGGCGCCATTAATAACGCTTTACACTCACGCACAACTTGCTGCATTTTATCAGTTGATAGAAATCCTAAATACTCAATAGGCGCCCCTTGATAATCGTTTATAATTTTTTGCCAGTATGCTTCATCTTGAATTTTACCCATTATTTTTAACGGTATATTCGTCTGTGTTGCTACTGCTATCGCATCTTCTAAACCCTTTTCAGGTGAAATTCTTCCTAAAATTGCCAGTTGTTCTTTGGGTTCGGCACAAAATTGATATAGCGATAAATCAATACCACTGCTTAAGTAATATAACGGAGGAGTTAATGAAGGAAAAGTGGCGCCTTGCGAAGGGGTATAAAATCCAATCGTACCAGGATATAACTTGGAGATTTGAGCAATAACTGTGTCGAGAGCATTACTAAGCGAACCCATACTCACAAAATGAGCTATCGGTGTTTTAAAAAACGGTGTTAAGTAAAAAGGCAACCAATCGTAAGCAAAATTTACAATTAAGTCATACTCGTTTTGAACTGAGCGTGCGTATTCCCACATATTCCCCAATAGCGAGTTATCAGGCATAGTTACAGGAGTATCACGTTCTTGAATTTGAGCAATAATCTGTAAATTGCCCGTAATTTCAACTATATTGAAAATATCTCGACTCCACAACGAACCAGAGGGAGCAACAATTTGCAGTGTATGACCTTGCTCTATAAAATATTTAGCAATGTTGTATAAACTTAGTTCAACACCTCCACCCAGTCCAGTTCCAAGTCCTCCGACTGGGGTTGAGACGAAAAGTAACTTTAAACGCTTGGGTGATGGTGATATATTCTGCATGGTACTCGAAACATCAAGGTAAGCTTTAATTTTATGACGAAACGATTCGGAATTAACTTGGTATGGGCGCCGTTGTTAGGGTTGTTATTCTCTACAAGCGCAAAAGCTGATTTTAAAGGTAGTCTTAATGTTGAAATCGACGGTTTGAGAAATAACGCAGGTCAAGTTTGCATCACTCTTTTTGGCAGCAGCAAAGGATTTCCAAATGAGGGAAAAAAAGCTCTACAAGATAAATGCTTCAAAATTACAGAAATTCCCTTAAATATTAAATTTAACGAACTAAAAGCAGGTAGTTACGCTGTTGTTTTATTGCACGATGCAAATGGCAGTAAAAAAATGGAAATGGACAGCTTGGGAATGCCGACTGAAGGTTTCGGATTTTCTCAAAACCCAGAAATTACAAATCGGGCGCCGAAATTTAGCGAATCAGCATTCTTTATCGCAGGTCCTGAAACTAATATCAAAATCAATATAAAATATATGTCAGGATTTTAATTACATTGTCATACTGAACGCAGTGAAGTATCTCATTAATATGTCATACTGAACGCAGTGAAGTATCTCATTAATATGTCATACTGAACGCAGTGAAGTATCTCATTATATAGTTAAAACTTTAGATTCTTCGCTACGCTCAGAATGACAATAGTACTCTACAATAAAGTGCTTCTTCAAACTCATTTGAGAATCGGACTGAAATAATGTCGTCATTGGGCATCAATTCTACTCCACAGCTCGCTGATTGGTCTAGTTTGTCCAGCTTTTGCTTGCTGAAATCCTCTTCTTAAAGAGGCTTTAACATCTTCTATAGGCGTATCATCAGGATCATTTTCTTCTTGTTCTGTAAACAATACTATAACTCGAACGCGATTCGAGTTATTTTCTGTTTAAATGGGTTCATCCAGAATTAGGTTTCCGTTTTGGTCAATGCTGGCATTTACTTCAACAGCTTTCATATAAAGTAGGCGCCTCTATTTTCCAATATTTTAACTCGTGAAAATTTAAAATTATTCTTCGGGGGAAGTATCTGGCGCCAGTGAGCGAATTCGATTCATTTGTGATAGTGCGTACTTTGCTGTTGCTTGTACATTCGGGTCGTTATCGTGGGTGGCGTGATATAACATTTGACTTAGTTGTGTCATCATGTCGTATACGCGCGTTAAATCACGAATTGCGTTTTGTCGAACTTCTGGACTTTCATCTTGGAGTGACATTGCTAACGCGCGGTTCATTGGTTTAAGGGTACGAGTACCAATTTCAGATAAAGCTGCTAATATCAAGCTGCGCTGTTGCGAGTCAGCGTCTATCATTATATCTACGAGCGGTTGAATTGCACGTGAGTCTCCTTGCTGTCCTAAATCCCAAATTGCTTTGCGTCGTTTGCTTGGGTCAGTACTACCAAGGTCTTTAACTAATTCGTCAACAATATTAACTTTGGCAAGACGAGAAGTTGTTTCTGGCGCCAGTAATTCGCTCGAAGTTATATTTGGGTCATGCAAACCATTATGTAAACCATTTTGCGGTTCTGGCTCAACTGTTGACTCAATAACTGGCTCAAAATCTTGGATAACTGTTTGTTTTTGTGGTGGTAAAGCCATTACCTTGGGTTCTTGTGGTTCGATATGGCTTAAATCTTTGTATGTTGTCACTCCTTCACCATAGTCTGTATTTAAAACTTCTGAGTTTATAACTTTGAAACCACCTATATCTGGTTTTGGTGGGCTGAATTTTCGCAATAAGTAAGCAATAGCACCAGTTGTTCCTACTAAACCCAGTCCAACTAGTGCCCACCAAAATATACCTCTTCCACCCTCCGAAGGCGCCTTGGTAGTTGCAGTTGGCGCTTCTGTTGGTGTTGGTTGTGTTTTTTGTGAAACAACTGCATCTAGTTTTGTACGAGTTGTGGCGCCGAAAATACCATCTGCGGGTAAATTATTGTCTGCTTGAAACCTTGATACTGCTATCCGCGTACTAACACCATAATCGCCATCTATGTCATCAGTATATAACCCTAACTGTTTGAGTTTGGTTTGCAATGCTTTAACTTCCGCACCTGAATTACCAGGTCTTAATAAACGCTGGTTACTTGTTTCAGGATTTGTGCTGCTTGGTGAATTCGTTGGTGTTGCTTGTACTAATTTGACAGCATCAGGCAACTTTTGACTCGATAGGGCAATTTGACTTGTGCTAAACCCAGCAAGCAAACAGCTAGTAATCAGGATGGAAGAACCGCATAGCCTCATATCAGAAAGTTTGAGTCAGTACATGTATTGTAAATTACCGATTAATACGATAACTTCATTTGTAAGTAAATGTTAACTCTGATCTGGACAGAAAAATTTTATTGGCGCCTTGAATCAAATAAATAATCAGATTTATGATTTTGGAACCTAGAATCACCCGTGCGTAATCAAGATGTCACCCCAGCTCAGTAGCTACACTCAAGAATGCATTGCTTCTGACTCTGTATGCTTTACAGGTACGGTTAAAGTAGTTTGTTGCGCTGCGCTTATTTCCTTGACGGGTATTTTTGTTTTAGTTCCCGCTAGGGTATCACGTTGGTTAATCAGGTAAATACTAATTAACGTTAAACCGACACCTGTCCATTGTATAGAGTTTAGAACTTCTCCTAGCAATAAATTACCGAAACATAAGGCAAATACTGGCGTTAGAAAAGTTAACGAACTCAAAGATGTCAAATTACCGCTTGAAGCAAAATAGAAAAACAAAGCGTATGCTATTGCACTTCCAAAAACTGTAGCGTAACTGAGCGCTATCCAATCAGAAGTTACTAAGTTAGACCATTGGTGTGTTTCAGTAACCGCAGAAATTCCCCACAATGGCAAGCCACCTATAATCATATGCCATCCAGTTGCCATTACTGGGTCTGCATGTTTTGTGACGTACCGAATCAAAACTGTTCCCACTGCCATTGATAAAGCAGCTAGCAGCATCAACCATTCTCCACTTTCAAACAGTGAGTAAGGTGATAGTAACAGTGATGTCGGCTCAAAAGTAACGTTACTTGAAACTAAGCTCAGAATTAATTGCTCAGGTAAGCCTATAAAACTAATACCCGCAACACCTAGGCTTAAGCCCAACCATCCCCACAGACCTATGCGTTCTTTGAATAGCCATAGCGACATTAGCGCAACTGCCAAGGGTTGTGAGTCAATCATTACAGAACCTAAGCCGGCGCCTGTACGTACTAATCCTTGAGCGAGGAATCCTTGAAACATCGCTCCATCTATCAAGGCAAATAGCGTAATCCATAACCAGGCTTTTTTAGAACGTGGTTGAGGCTTACCCATTAAGGCGCCTGCAATTAAAATCATTACACCTGCTGGTATTATTCGTACCCCAGCCATAAACATCGGTGTAGTGTGGTCAATTACACCTTTCATTGCCACCATCGCCGTTCCCCAGAGGAAAAACGGCGCAATTAACAGTATTGGAGCTAGGGTCCAGCGTGATGCACGCTCGTTCAGTTGCATGAGATTGGCAAAGCCTTTATTTTAACGACGCATAATGATTGCTTTACCTAATTTTACCTAAACATTGCGATTTGTGAAGAAATTTGTACGTAGCACAGGCATCCTTGCCTGTGATGTCTTGCCTGTGCTTTCCCACCTAATTTCGGGAACTATATCTATCAGGTGAGTTTACCTAGAAACCGATGAACATAGAAAGAGACAATAGATTAGACGCTTTAAAGGCAATTAGCATTATTTTTGTCTTAATTTGGCACCTACGCCCTATTAGCTTTTTTGTCAATAACGATACGCATGTAATGATTGTCGTTATTGCTCGAATAGTTCGAGATTTGGAACTACAACTGTCTTTATTAGCAGTTCCTCTATTTTTCCTTGTTTCCCTTTACTTATTTTTTATCAAAAAGCCAGACAAAGAATATCTAAAAATTAGATTAATTAAGCTTTTTAAATTATTCACATTCTGGTCTATATTTCATAATATTTTTGTGTGTGCCGTTACTAGAGAAGTTCCTAATTTTTCTTGGGATATTATTACAGGCTTAAAGCCCAGCTTACCCTTTGCTGGCGATTCTGTATTTTATTTCTTATTTAATTTAATGGTGTTAACTATAGTTAGCTTTTTGTTTTTTCAAATTAAGTCAAATAAATTTATTAAATTATTATCATCTGTAACTATTATATTTTCTTTGCTATACTTTGAGACTGTTGGTATAGCAAATTCTAGTATTCCCTATCATTGGCTATCAAATTTTATTGTTTATATTCCAATAGCTTTTTACATTGCTAATTACTCAGATAAAGTATTAAAATTTAGATTTTATTACTTAGTGGCATACATTTTATTCTCACTTCATGATATATATTTACGTATTTATGGTTATAACCAAAGTATCTATGGAAGAATTTCGATAGTATGCGGCGCCTTAGCTTTGTTCTGCTATGTTTACACGCTCAAAATTCTCGAAAATTGGCATATACAAAAATTATCTCAATACTCGCTAGGACTATTTGCGATACATAAATATTGGCAATCTTTGCTATTTTTGCTAGTTCAACATTATCAAATAAGTTTACTTCCAAGTTTAGTTTCTTTAAATATAATGTTTCCTTTAATAGGCGCCTTGGTTGTGTTGTTAACTATAGTATCTATTTATTTGTTAAAGTCAACTAGTTTGAAGCAGTTTATAGGTTAACACAGCAATTTATAGGTTAACACAGCAATTTATAGGTTAACACAGCAATTTATAGGTTAACACAGGCAGGGATGCCTGTGCTACAATTAAAATTGGATTGGTAGTAATACACCGACACCAAATGTAGTTTCATTGTCAGCGCGAACTCTGAGACTATCAAAAGGATTTGAGCCGAGGCGATTTGTGAAGTATGCTTCTAATTCTAGACCGTTGATGATATTACCTAAAAGTGAAGATGGATTCCAACGTAAACCTACTGTCCAAGGAATAACTGATTCACGCTGGTTGCCAATAAAAGCGTTACCGTTATTTTTGAGATTCACACCAACTTCAGCAATTGCATTTAAGTCTTTTGATAAGGGAAGCGAACCCCCAAAGTTTAATCCGGCAATTTCCCATCCATCACGCTGTATAAAACCTAAAGTTGGGGTTAACCAAACTGCACTTCCTCCCTGAAATTGGTAGTGCATTGGAGCAGAGATACTATAAACAAATAACTCTCCTTCCCTTTCATTTCTGAAAGCAAATCCACCTTTCTTTAAACCTAACTGCTGAAATCGGTTACGATTATTATTTACAAAGTTTGTTAAAACGTTATTCGAGCGCGCGATTGTGCCTGCTAAACTTAATGTAAATGGGTTGCCTGACTCTTGGTGCATAAGACGAACTTTTGTGCTAAAGCCAAATTGCGACTCATCGACAGTACCCGGAATACTACTTAAAAAAGCACCAATTTCTAAATCATCTAATAATCCGTAACGAATGTTAGGTAAAAGTCCTTGCCCACCAGCTTGAAAAGTTGTTAATAATTGATTTTTGCGAACTGTACCACCATCTAAAAATCCAAATCCTGCGTATGAAGAAGGTGCTGGTTGCTGTGTGGCGCCAAAACGCTCAGGATAGCTACGGTTGGCATTTGTAATTCCTGGTAAATAATTAACGCCAAGTCCTATAGCAGTATATTCTCTGTCGGCAATTAAAGATAAGGCACCTGTGTTACCTAAAGCGTTAGAAACAAATAAATCTGTAGAAAGTCGAGGATTAATTACATACCTTAAACCTGCATTATAAGCAATAGTTTTTGCTGGTGAACCAGTATCTCGGTTAATCGTGTTATTTCCAGTAAATGGAACAAACGCATCACCCCAAAGTATTAAGCGATTATTTAGTTTATAACTAATACCAGATGCCAAACCAAAGGTAGTTCCAAAACTTGAGTTAGACCCAGGAAGTTTGTTTAAATATAAGGCATTATCTTCTGGTAAAAAAGCAACTTTGGGAGACAGAGTAAATTGCCACTGGTCGTTTGGTGTGAAAGTATAAGGCAGTTCTAGAGAAAAAACAGTTTGTTTATTAAGTCCTGCGACAGAAAGACCAGCATTATCACTAAACCTATATGGACGACCTCCACCTGCTCTTGAAAGTGCAACTACACCACTTAGAGCTTGTGTACCATTTTGACTTTGCCAAATTCGTTGTTTTGCTTGCAGCGTAGTTTCTTGAAAAAAGTTAGTAGTGCTTTGTGAGTTAATTCGTTGAACACTAAATTTACCCTGACGAACAGGCCCAGAGTTATCTATTGTTTGTACATCTAGAGTCAATTCTAAATTATCGTTAACACCCCAGCTAACACCAATAGTTGGTTGGTCTGTCAAACCATCTTTAGCTGCATTTCCAGTTTGGATAAAGCTACGGTTGCGGATAGTTGTTAAAATTTCTCCGCCTCGCAGCTGTTCTGCTGTTGTTAAAACAGGGCGCCGACTTGGTATAATCGCAAGCTGATTATTTACAATTGGCGCCGCATCTACCATTGAATTTACTATTTTGAGTAAATCATTAGACTCATCCAGTAATGTAACTTTATAAAATTGGTTATCTTGCTGCCAAATAAGTTGCGAATCTGGTAGTCCGTTTTGTCCTTGACCTTTTAATAAATATCCCTGAAGATTATTTGCTATAGCTATCGGTTTGGCAATATTTTGAAATTGTTTAAATTCTTGCAAAGCTTCATCCGAGCTTGTATTTGCTGCACTAAAACTACCAATTAAGCAACTATACTGCTGCTGTTCACAATCGTAAACATAAACGGTTGAACGAGATTGAGAAGTGCTAAATACTTCAACTGTATAATTTTTGGTATTTTTGCTTAATAAAGTCCCGGATGGTAAACGCATTCTCAAACCAGACGGTAAATTCTGTTTAATTTTTACAATGTGAGCAGCAAAAATATCGGTATTTGAAGAAGAATTATTTTGAACGTGGTTTATTTCTGGAGCAGCAAAAGCTAACAAACTATAGGCAGCCAAATTTAACATCGACATTAAATTAACCTCGCGTTATCTTCAATATTGCTTTAACAACGTAACCAGATAGAATGCGCGACAAAAGCATATATTCTCGCTTTTGATATGAAGCGAGATTGAATAAAAATTATTTATAGATAGTTGAAAAAGTATGTTTATATACTTAAATGCTATCGGTACACCCTTAACAACTTAGAGTCTACTATTATTTCCAGTAATGGATTAATTTAATATGTATCAATGCGTGAAAATAAGTTTTTAAATTTTCTCAATTAGAAGAAAAATATATATTTAATGAAATGATAGTTATTTTAATTTTGTATCAATTTGAGCTTGATATTTTGTGGGATGATTTTGTGGGAATGGGCGGGCAGGGATGCCCGCTCCACAAGAGAAATCTACAAGAGAAATCTACAAGAGAAATCTACAAGAGAAATCTACA
>ERZ1066119.49-NODE-49-length-93883-cov-10.287249_pt1 | contig 93883 bp, 94 predicted proteins | sample MGYA00382766_ERZ1066119 | MGnify/ENA primary metagenome ERZ1066119 (study PRJEB33369, sample SAMEA5778349) | biofilm metagenome | biome: Industrial cooling water; feature: Water cooling tower basin; material: Biofilm | place: United Arab Emirates | collected...
TCGCCACCGCGATCTCGGGCAGGACGGTGAAGTTCGAGAAGGTGGAGCAGCCCATGTAATGGAAGATCGGCCGGCCCTGGTAGCTGAACCGCGTCGTGCCGTCCGGCATCAGCCCCTTGCCCTGGGTCGCGCGGATCGCGGTGCACAGGTTGGTCTTGCCGCTGAGGCACGACTTACACTGCCGACATTCGGGCGTGTAGAGCGGGATGACGTGGTCGCCGGGCTGGACGCTGGTCACGCCCGCGCCGACCTCGCGAACGACCCCGGCGCCCTCATGGCCGAGCACGCTGGGGAAGATGCCTTCGGAATCGAAGCCGTCGAGCGTGTAGGCGTCGGTATGGCAGATGCCGGTCGCCATGATCTCGACCAGCACCTCGCCGGCCCTGGGGCCCTCCAGGTCGAGTTCGACGATCTCGAGCGGACGCTTGGCCTCGAACGCGACGGCGGCGCGGGTCTTCATCGGTGGTCGGTCCTCCCGCCGCGGTCGCTATCCCGGCGCTCACGGCCTGTCGAGCGGGGCGCGCAGCCTATTGCGGCAGCAGGCGCGGCATCTCCTCGAGCAGTTCGCGGGCGAGGAAGCCGATCGGCCCGCGACGCGCGCTCATGCGGCGGCCGCTATGGCCGTGGAGCCAGACGCCCCAGCCGGTCGCGGTGAGGGGGTCGGCGCCGCGCGCGAGCAGTCCCGCCACCGCGCCCGCCAGCACGTCGCCCGAGCCGCCCGTCGCCAGGCCGACCCCGCCGCCGAGGTAATGGAGCAGCGTCCCGTCGGGCGCGGCGACCAGGGTCTGGTCGCTCTTGAGCGCGATCACCGCGCCGAAGCGGGCCGCCGCCTCCCGCGCGATCGCCTCCGGATCGGCCCGGATCGCCTCGACCGACTTCCCCGTCAGCGCCGCCATCTCGCCATGGTGCGGCGTCATCACCAGCCGCCCACGGAGCGACGCGAGCGCGTCGGCCAGGTCGCCCGCGCAGCCGATCGCCGCGGCGTCGAGCACCAGCACCGCTTCGTCGCCCGCCTGCTCCGCCGCTGTCCGGGCGAGGCGGGCGGCGGCCTCGGCGGAGGCCATGCCGGGGCCGACCACGATCGCGTCCGCCTCCGGCAGCACGGCGTCGAGCGCATCGGCGGGCGGGCCGATCTCGCCGGCCATCTCGGGCAGGGCGACGATGCCCGCCTCGGGTACGAGCAGGCCGAGCAGGGTCGCGGCGGAGGCGAGCGTCGCCATCTGCGCCTTGCCCGCGCCCACGCGCAGCGCCGCCTCGCCGGTCAGGCGAATCGCACCGGGCGACCGCGCCGAGCCGCCGATCGCGAGCACGCGACCCCGGCTGTTCTTATCGGTGCCGCCGCCATGGACGGGGATGGGGTTGGCCGCGATCCAGCGGCTGTCGAGGGGGAGGGGGTCGCTCATCCGGTCACCGCGCCCGTGCGCTCCGGCTCCGCCGTGACCTCGGCCACGGGGTCGACCTCGACGGGCGCGGTCTTGTTGTAGTCGACGAGCGTCAGCCCGCCATGGACGCCCTTGGCGGCGTCGAAGACGTATTCGGTCACCGAGCAGTTCGCGACGTCGCCGGCGCGGTCGATCGCGAGGATCTCCTCCTCCGACAGGCGCTCGATCACATAGCGCATGCACAGCACCACCACCTGATGCGCGACGATCATCACGCGCCGTCCGGCATGATGGAGCGCGATGGTGTCGAGCACGGCGCGCAGGCGGAAGATCACGTCGCACCAGCTCTCGCCGCCGGGCGGGCGGTGGTAGAATTTGCCGAGCAGACGACGGAACTCGGCCTGTTCGGGCAGGGTGTCGACGATCCCACGCGTGGTGAGCCCGTCCAGGATTCCGAACTCCTTCTCGCGCAGCCGCTCGTCAATGCAGATCGGCTCGTCGCCATGCGCGCCGCCCGCCTCGCGGAACAGCCGCGCGGTCTGCTGCGCGCGGAGGTAAGGGGAGGCGAGCATCACGTCCGGCCGTGCGCCCTCCGCGCCGCGCGCGAACCAGCGGCCGAGCGCGCGCGCCTGATCCTCGCCGCGCGGGGACAGCGGCACGTCCACATCGCGCATGTCGATACCGATATGGTGCGCGCCGGCGGCGTCGGCCTGTTCGCGCGCGACGTTGCCGGCGCTCTCGCCATGACGCACGATCCACAGCCGTTGCGGCCAGCGCTGCGCCGTCATGCCTCCATGCCCATGGGGCAAGAAAGCCGATCTAGGCGGCGCGTTCCATGCGGCTGGCGAGCGCTTCGTACTCCACCACGTCGTGCGCGCAGAACATGCGGATTTGGTTGCCGTGCTCGACGGAGAGGCGGCGCAGCCGCTCCTGGTTCTCGCGACGGGCCGCGGCGTCGACGTTCATCAGCTGCTGATAGCCGCGCAGGCCCGGCGGGCATTCGCGGGTCGGCCCGCCCACCTCGCCATGGTGGAAATAGGCGTCGCCGGCGTAGAACAGCCAGCGCCCGCCATTCTGCTGCACGGCGACGCCGGCATGGCCCCAGGTGTGGCCGGCGAGCGGCACGAGCAGGATCTCGGGCGGCAGGCCCTCCAGCCCGCGCACGCAGCCGAAGCCGAACCAGCGCTCGCCCGATCCCAGCGGATAGAGCGCCCAATTCGACGCCTGGTCCCATTGCTGGGGCCGGTAGCGCTTGTCGGACACGATCGCGCCGCCGCGCTGTGCATCGGCCACCTCCTTCTCGCGCGCGGTGACGTGGATGGTCGCGTGGGGGAAATCCTCGATCCCGCCGGCATGGTCGAAGTCGAGGTGGCTGATGACGATGTGGCGCACGTCCTCCGGCTTGTACCCAAGCGCGCGGACCTGGGCGACGGCGGTCTCCTCGGGCCGGAGCTGCGGACGGCACAGCGCCATCATCATCTCCGACAAACGCTCGTGCGGGCGGGCGATGTCGCGCGTGCCATAGCCGGTGTCGACCAGCACCAGCCCGGCATTCGTCTCGATCAGGAGGCAGTGACAGACCAGCCGGCCCGACGGCGCGTCGGTCTGGCCGTCGAACAGTCGCCCGCCGGTGGGGCAGCAGGTGCCGCAGTTCAGGTGATGGACGCGCATGGTCAGACGAGCCGCGCCAGGGTGCGCCGGCGCAGGTCGTCCTCCCGCGCGGACCAGCTCGCCCAGACATAGGCGAGGCCGATCGCGGCCAGCGCCAGCACGGGGGGCAGGATCGAGCCGGGCTCGTCCGTCCGGGCCTTCACCCGCCTCATGCCGTCACCTCCATCTTTGCGAACATCGGGGCAGGGTCTGCCTGCGCCATCCGGCGACGCTCGGCCGCGAACATTTCCAGCGAGCGGTCGAGCGAGGGCAGCAGCCGTCCGCGGCGCGACTGCAGCGCGGCGACGCGCGGGCGACGCGCCCGCCAGCCCAGCTCGCGCGGGGTCGCGGAGACCACGCCCGCCGGATCGAGGCCAAGCACGCGCGCGACCCGCCGCCCGAAGCCGAGCCAGCTCACCGGCTCCTCGTTGGCGAGGTGCCACAGCCCGGTCTCGCCGTCGATCATCAGGTCGAGCGTCGCCATCACCAGCTCGGGAACGTATGTGGGCGTGACCACATGGTCGTCGGACGCGCGCACCACCTCGCCGCGGCGCAGCGCCTGCTCGACATGCACGGCGAAATTGTAGCGGTCGAAGGGGGAGAAGAAGGCGGCGGTGCGGATCACCAGCGTCTCGGGCGCGAGGTGGAGCGCGCGGGCCTCCGCCGCCGCCTTGCTTGCGCCATAGACGTTGAGCGGATGCACGCCGGCGCGCTCGCAGCGGGGCTCCACACGGTCGTCGCCGAACACCAGGTCGGACGAGAACAGGGTGCAGTGGATGTCCCGCTCCGCGCACGCGGCGGCGAGCGCGGCCGCGCCGTCGGCGTTGGCGCGGTAGCAGGCGTCCGCCTCCTCCTCGGCATCGTCGACGCGCACCCAGCCGGCGGCGTTGACGACGGCCCAGGGCCGAACCCGGTCGAGCACGCGCCCGATCGCCTCCGGGTCGTCGAGCGGCAGGGTCGCACGGTCGGTGACGACATGGTGGAGGCCGCGCATGCGGCAGGCGCCGGACAGCGCTTGGCCCAGCGTGCCGGTCGCGCCGGTGATGAGGATCGGCGGCGCGGCCGGGGCGGGGCAGGGCCGGCCCGGCGCGCAGGCCTCCAGCGGGTCGAGCCAGCGGACGTCGCGTTCCCACCAGCCCGCCTCGCGGGCGAGCGCGGCGATATGGGCGAACCGGCCCTCGCCTGGAACAGGCGCCAGGGCCGGAGCGGGCCGCGGCGGTTCCTCTCCAGTTCGGACCAGGTGCGGCCTGATCGTCGAGCGCGGCAGGCTGGCGAACAACCGGGCGAGGGCGGTCGGCCGGACCCTCTCGCCGCGCGCGTCGAAGACACCGGGTTCGTAGTGCCCGGAATCGAGCGTTAGCAGGTTCACCCAGTCCTGGTTGCCCATCAGCGCCCAGGCGGTCACCGCGCGCACGTCCGCGCCTTCGCGCCGCAGCCGCTCGGCCGCGTCCCAGGTGCGCTTGACCCAGCGCAGTTGCTCCTCGCGCGTGCAGCCCAGATGGCATTCGGTGACCGCGACCGGCAGGCGGTAGCGGTCCCACGCTTCGCGGAGCGCACCCGCCACGCCCGGCGGGGTGACGTCCGCCACGCGCACGGCGGCCAGGTCCTCGAACGGGGCGTCCAGGGTGATGTCCCAGTCGCCGCGCCGGGCGCGCAGGAAACGGTCGCTGGTCGGATAATGGTTCACGCCCACGATCGCGGGCGGGCAGGGCCGGTCGGCGAGCCCGCGCAACCGGTCCGCGAAGCCCAACCGCTCGCCCTCGCCCCACAAGGGGTGGTCGGGGCCGACGCGGCCGGTGATCAGGTCCCAAAAGAGCCAGCGGCGATGGTTGTAGTAATCGGCGACGTCCTGCACCTCGGGTTCGGCCAGCGTGCGGCCGAGGTCGTCGGTCTGGACCAGCCGGGCGTCGGGGATCACCTCGCGGATCGCGGCCATGGCCGCGGCCGTCGCCTCCGCCTGGGTCACCACCGCGCGCCAGAACTGGCCGGTGTCGCGCGCGTGCGGGTACCAGGCGCCGTAGAGGCAGGAAAAGCGCGCGGTCGTCAGCGGCTCGTTCAGCGGCGTCCAGTCGAGCACATCCGGATAGCGGCGCGCGACCGCTGCGGCATAGCGGGCAAAGAGGGCGGGAAAGGCCGGGTCGACCAGGCTGGTATGCGCGGGGCCGCTGCCGTGGTGGAGCAGGCCGAGGATCGGGCGGATGCCGAGCTCTCGCAGTCGGCGCAGGCGACTGTCGCTCCACGTCCAGTCATAGGGGCCGTCCTCGACCGGCTGCACCCGCTCCCACAGGACGGGGAAGCGCAGCGCCGTCACGCCCAGCCCGGCGATCAGGTCGAGATCCTCCAGCCGATCGTGGTGGCCCGTCAGGCGGAGCTGGTCGCGGTAGCGGTCGCCGACGCGGTTGACGGTGCACTCGACGCCGCCCCACAATTCGAGTTCGTTCGTCATCGCGAACCTTAACGGGCGGCGATAACCTCGGTTTCCGAGGCGGAACGATCTTTCGCCCTAATCCGCATCAGTCTCCCGCCGCGCGAACTCGCGGTTGATGAAGAGCGCGAGCAGCGTGCAGGCGACGCCGGACAGGAGATACAGGCCGATCGCCCACAGCCCCACGCGGCTCGCCAGGAACAGGGCGACCAGCGGCGCGAAGCCCGCGCCGATGAACCAGGCCGCGTTGGCGACGATCGCCGCGCCCGTGTAGCGGTGCTGGGGCGGGAAGCTGGCGCTGATCACGCCCGACGACTGGCCGAAGGCGAGCCCGAGCAGGACGAAGCCGGCGAGCATGTACGCCGTCTCCCCCGCCCCGCCGCCGTTCAGGAGCTGCGGCGCGAAGCCCGAATACGCCCCGATCAGCGCCGCGGACACGCCCAGCACCGTGCGCCGGCCCAGGCGGTCGGCGATGACGCCCGACAGCAGCATGGCGAGCACGCCGACCACAGCGGCCCCCATTTCGATGAGCAGGAAGCGGCTCGCGGTCTCGCGCCCGGTCAGCGTCACCCAGGACAGGGGAAAGATGGTGACGAGGTGGAAGAGCGCAAAGCTGGCGAGGGGCGCGAACGTGCCGAGCACGATCGTCCGCCATTCGGTGAACATGGTGCGAAAGGCCGGCGACGGCCTGAGCTCGCCATGATCAAACAGGCGGGTGAACTCGGGCGTCGCGACCAGGCGCAGGCGTGCGAACAGCCCCACCACGTTGATCGCGAGCGCCACGAAGAACGGGTAGCGCCAGCCCCAGGACAGAAAGTCCTCCGGCGTCAAAACCCAGGTGAAATAGGCGAACAGGCCGGCCGCCACGATCAGCCCGAGCGGCGCGCCCAGCTGCGGGATCATGGCGTACCAGCCGCGCCGGTGCCGGGGCGCGTTCAAGGAAAGGAGCGAGGGCAGGCCGTCCCACGCGCCGCCCAGCGCCATGCCCTGGCCGAAACGCAGCACGCCCAGCAGCCACGCCGAGGCGGCGCCCACCTGCGCATATCCAGGCAGCAGGGCGATCGCCATGGTGGAGCCGCCGAGCAGGAACAGCGCGATGGTGAGCTTGACCCCGCGCCCATAGTTGCGGTCGACCCACATGAAGAGAAGCGTGCCGAACGGGCGCGCGGCGAACGCTATCGCGAAGATCGCGAAGGAATAGAGCGTGCCCGTCAGCCGGTCGACATAGGGAAAGACCAGCGTGGGGAAGACCAGCACCGACGCGATCGCATAGGTGAAGAACTCGAAGAACTCGGCCGTGCGCCCGACGATCACCCCGATGGCGATCTCGCCCGGGCGGATCTCGCCACGACGCGCGTTGACGAGGCGCGCGTCCCGCTCCAGCGGACCCGAGTTTGCGGCGGCGGCGTTGGCCATGCTTGACACTCCTGGCGCGGACGCGACGAACTCGGTCTAGCCGATCACGTCCGCGCATGACTATAACCCAGTGACATGCCTGCCGAGCCCCGGGCCGGTATGGGATTGGACAAATTGTCCACTGTCCCGTCCCGGGCGGCGACCGATATGAGGTTCGCATGCTGAGCAAGCTGTTCTTGGGCGCGAGACGGGTGCGGGCGGTAGTCGCGGCGACGGCGCTGCTGCCGTTGCTCGCCGGGTGCCAGCGCATGGTGGTGATGATGCCGGACGGCGATGTCGCCGGGCAGCAGCGCGACCTGATCCTGATCGCGACTCTTCTGATGCTGGTCATCATCGTGCCGGTGATGGTCGCCACCGTCGTGTTCGCCTGGCGCTACCGCGCCGGGCGCAGCGCCAATTACGACCCCACGTTCGACCATTCGACGGGCTGGGAGCTGGTGATCTGGTCGGTGCCGCTGCTGATCATCACGGTGATCGGCGCGATCACCTGGTCCTCCACCCACCTGCTCGATCCGTTCCGCCCGCTCGACCGGATCAAGTCGGGCCAGCCGCTCGCGCCCAACGCCAAGCACATGGACGTGCAGGTGGTGGCGATGGATTGGAAGTGGCTGTTCATCTATCCCGAACAGGGCATCGCGACAGTCAACGAGCTCGCGCTGCCGGTGGACGTGCCGGTGCGCTTCCACATCACCTCGACCAGCCAGTTCGCGACCTTCTATGCCCCGACGCTCGCGGGCATGATCTACGCCATGCCCGGCATGCGCTCGATGCTGCACGCCGTCATCAACAAGCCGACGACGAGTTTCGGCTTTTCGGGCAACTATACCGGCCAGGGCCATTCGGATAACCGCTTCGCGCTCCATGGGCTTGAGCCCGCGAAGTTCGACCAGTGGGTCGCCCGCGTGAAGGCGAACGGCGGCGCGCTCACGGGGGCCGATTACCTCCGGCTCGAGAAGCCGAGCGAGAAGGTGCCGGTGCAGCGCTACGCGGCGGTCCAGCCCGGCCTGTTCGACCGCGTCGTCCAACGCTGCGTCGAGCCCGGCAAGCCCTGCATGGCGGAGCTGATGCGCGGCGACATGGCGCGCGCTGGCGGCCACCCGCCCGAGATGCGCCCCGGCGCCGGCATGCCGATGGGCCGCAACTCCATGCCCGTGGGCGAGAGCACGCCGGTGCCCGCGCTGCAGAAGGCGCCGGAGGAGAAGGGGTCCGGCCCGAACGTGACCAAGCCCGACACACCCGCCGACGCGCCCGGCCAGCGCAATCCCGGCGACCCGCAGAACCGCGGCATTTCCTGAGACCCGGACCCATGACCGACAGCAGCATCTGGAAGACCATCTTCGGCCGGCTGACCTGGGAAAGCTTCCCGGTCCACGAGCCGATCCTGCTCGGCACCTTCGCCGTGGTCGTCGTGCTCGGCGCGGCGCTGGTGGGGGCGATCACCAAGTATCGCCTCTGGGGCTATCTGTGGACCGAGTGGTTCACCAGCGTCGATCACAAGAAGATCGGCATCATGTACATCATCCTGGGCATCGTGATGCTGCTGCGCGGCTTCGCGGACGCGCTGATGATGCGCGCGCAGCAGGCGATCGCGTTCGGCGGCAACGAAGGCTATCTGAACGCCCACCACTACGATCAGATCTTCACCGCGCACGGGACGATCATGATCTTCTTCGTCGCCATCCCGCTGGTGGTGGGGATCATCAACTTCGTGCTGCCGCTGCAGCTCGGCGCGCGCGACGTGGCCTTTCCGTTCCTCAATAATCTGAGCTTCTGGCTGACCGTGTCGGGCGCGGTCCTGACCATGGTGTCGCTGTTCGTGGGCGAGTTCGCTCGCACCGGCTGGCTGGGCTATGCGCCCCTGTCCGGGCTCGCCTACAGTCCGGACACCGGCGTCGATTATTATCTCTGGTCGCTGTCCATCGCCGGCATCGGCACGACGCTCTCGGCGGTCAACATGGTCGCGACCGTGCTGAAGATGCGCGCGCCCGGCATGACGATGATGAAGATGCCCGTCTTCGCCTGGACCGCCTTCTGCTCCAATGCGCTTGCCGTCGCGATCTTCCCGGCGCTGACTGTCGCCTTCGCACTGCTGCTGCTCGACCGCTACGTCGGCACGCAGTTCTTCACGAACGACCTCGGCGGCAACGCCATGCAGTATTGGAACCTGGTTTGGATCTGGGGTCACCCAGAGGTCTACGTTCTGATCCTGCCGGCGTTCGGCATCTATTCCGAGGTTGCGTCCACCTTCTGCGGCAAGCGGCTGTTCGGCTACACGTCGATGGTCTACGCGACCGTCGTCATCCTGATCCTCTCGTATCTGGTGTGGCTGCACCACTTCTTCACCATGGGGTCGGGCGCGAGCGTCAACAGCTTCTTCGGCATCGCCACCATGGTCATCGCGATCCCGACGGGCGCGAAGATCTTCAACTGGCTGTTCACCATGTACCGCGGCAACATCCGCTTCGAGCTGCCGATGATGTGGCTGGTCGCCTTCATCCTGACGTTCGTGATCGGCGGCATGACCGGCGTGCTGCTCGCGATCCCGCCGGCCGACTTCGTGCTGCACAATTCGCTGTTCCTGGTGGTCCACTTCCACAACACCATCATTGGCGGCGTGGTGTTCGGCCTGTTCGCGGGCATGGTCTATTGGTTCCCCAAGGCGTTCGGGTTCAAGCTTGACCCGTGGTGGGGCAAGGTCGCGTTCTGGGGCTGGGTCGCCGGCTACTGGATCGCCTGGATGCCGCTTTACATCCCTGGGCTGTTCGGCGTGACCCGGCGCGTGAATCACTTCTACGATACGTCGCTCCAGCCCTGGTTCATCGTGGCGGCGATCGGCGCGCTCATCATCCTGGTCGGAATCCTCGGCTTCGTGATGAGCATCCTGGTCGGCTGGCTGAAGCGCGACCAGCTGCGCGACGTGACGGGCGACCCCTGGGGCGGTCGGACGCTGGAATGGTCCACGTCGTCCCCGCCGCCGGCGTACAACTTCGCCTTCACGCCGGTCGTGCACGATCTCGATGCCTGGTACGACATGAAGGACCGCGGCTATCGCCGGCCGGCCCAGGGCTATCGGCCCATCCACATGCCGCGCAATACGGGCGCGGGGGTGATCCTGTCGGGGATCGCGACGGTGCTCGGCTTCGCCATGGTCTGGTACATGTGGTGGCTGGCCGCGATCGCCGGGGCGGCGCTGCTCGCCTACGCCATCGCGCACACGTTCAACTACGACCGCGATTATTACATTCCGGCCGAGGAGGTGGCGCGCACCGAAGCCGCGCGCGACCGGCAGCTCGCGCTGGCGGAGGCCTGATTCCATGATTGCGCATGCCCTCGACGCCGAGGCGGCCCGCCAAGCGGAGGAGATCACCTGGCACCTGGCCGAGAAGGACGATCACGACCATGGCCATTCCGGCGGGGCGACGCTGATCGGGTTCTGGATCTACCTGATGAGCGACGCGCTCATCTTCGCGTCGATCTTTGCGACCTTCGCGGTGGTCAGCACCGGCTATGCCGGCGGGCCAACGCCGCGCGAGATCTTCGATCTGCCGCTGGTGGCGCTCAACACCGCGCTGCTGCTCTTCTCGTCCATCACCTATGGCTTCGCCATGCTGGCGATGGAGCGGGGGCGGCAGGCCGGAGTGCAGCTCTGGCTGGCGGTCACGGGGCTGCTCGGCATCGCGTTCGTGGGCGTCGAGCTTTACGAGTTCTCGCACCTGATCGCCGAAGGCGCGACGCCGCAGCGCTCCGCTTTCCTGTCCGGCTTCTTCACGCTGGTTGCGACCCACGGGCTGCACGTCACCTTTGGCATCATCTGGATCGGCGTGATGATCGCCCAGGTCGCGCAGCGCGGCCTTAACCCCGACAATCGCCGCCGGCTGATGTGCCTTTCGATGTTCTGGCATTTCTTGGACATCATCTGGATCGGCGTGTTTACCTTCGTCTACCTGCTGGGAGTGCTGCGCTGATGGCCGACCATGCCCACCCCGCCGCGCCGGAGGAGATGCACCATGGCGAGCACGGTCATGGCTCGATGAAGAGCTACCTGACCGGCTTCCTGCTGTCGGCCGTGCTCACGGCCGTGCCGTTCTGGCTGGTGATGACGGGTGCGCTCGCCAACCCCGGCCTGACCGCCGGGATCGTGATCGCCTGCGCCGTGGTGCAGATCGTCGTCCATTCGATCTGCTTTCTCCATGTCGACACCCGGTCGGAAGGCGGGTGGACGCTGATGACGTTCGTGTTCACGGCGGTGATCGTCGCGATCACGATCGGGGGGTCGGTGTGGATCATGTACCACCTCAACACCAACATGATGCCGATGGAGGCGGTGGCGGGCTGAGCGGCGCGCCATCCCGTCGCCGGCGCGGCGTCATGGCCGCGCTGCTCGCCGCGCTGACGTTGCTCTGCCTGGGGCTGGGGGCGTGGCAGGTCGAGCGGCGCGCCTGGAAGCTGGAGCTGATCGCGGCGGTGGAGGCCCGGCGGCAGGCTCCGCCCGCGCCCGCGCCGGGACCGGGCGACTGGCGCGCGGTGACGGCGGCACGCGACGCGTACCGTCGGGTACGCGTGGCGGGCGTGTTCGACCATGCCCGCGCGACAAGGGCGCAGGCGACCACGGCGCTAGGCCAGGGGGCGTGGCTGCTGACGCCGCTGGTCACTGCGCAGGGGTGGACCGTGCTGGTCAACCGCGGCTTCGTGCCCGCCGGCCCCGCGCCGGTGAGCGCGCCCGCCGGTCCGGTGACGGTGACCGGCCTGTTGCGCGTGACGGAGCCGAAGGGCTGGTTCCTGCGACCCAACGACCCGGCGCGCGATCGTTGGTATTCGCGCGACGTTGCCGAGATCGCGCGGGCGCGGGGCCTGGACCGGGCGGCGCCCTACTTCATCGATGCGGACGCGACCGCCGGGCGCGGGTACCCGGTGGGCGGGCTGACCGTGGTCGCGTTCCGCAACACGCATCTGGTCTATGCGCTGACTTGGTTCGCGCTCGCCGGGCTCGGCGCCTGGGGCGTCTGGCGCGTGCTGCGGGAGCGCTGATGGACCGGCCGCTTCTCGCGCTCACCCGACGCGCGCCTGCGCCGCCGGGGGTCTCGCCTGAGACGGTGGCGACCGACAATATGCGCCAACTGATCCAGCTGCGCTGGCTGGCGGTCGGCGGGCAGCTGGTCACGGTCCTGGTGGTCGCCTTCGGCCTGCGCGTGCCCATCCCGGTCGTGAGTCTGTCGGCGGTGATCGCCGTGCTGGCGATCGCGAATTTGGGTCTGATGACGTGGCTGCGCCGCCGCCGCGTCGGCACCGGCGCGATCCTGGCGGCGTTGCTGTTCGACGTGGGCACCCTGGCGGTCCAGCTCTACCTGACGGGCGGCGCGCGCAACCCTTTCATATCGCTGTTCCTCGTGCAGGTGGTGCTGGGGGCGATCCTGGTCGACGGCTGGCTGGTATGGGTGCTGGTCGGGGTGGCGGGGGCGTGCGTGGCGACGCTGACCTTCGTCGCCCGGCCGCTGGTGCTGCCCGATCGGCTGCTCTCGGAATCGGCCGATCTCTACACGCTCGGCGAGTGGCTCAGCTTCGCCCTCGTGTCGGTGCTCCTCGTCCTGTTCGCGACGCGCATCAGCCGCAACCTGCGCGCCCGCGACGCCTATCTTTCCGACCTGCGCGCGCGGGCGGCGGAGGAGGACCATCTCGTCCGCATGGGCCTGTTCGCGAGCGGCGCCGCGCACGAGCTGGGCACGCCGCTCGCAACCCTGTCGGTGATCCTGGGCGATTGGCGGCGGCTGTCCAAGGTCGCGGACGATCCCGAACTGGCCGGGGAGGTCGCGGAGATGCAGGCGGAGGTCGCGCGCTGCAAGGCGATCGTGACCGAGATCCTGAGCGCCGCCGGTCAGACGCGCGGCGAGGCGCTGGGGCGGAGCCCGGCCGGGCCTTTCCTGGACGAAGTGGTGGCGGCTTGGCGCGAGCACCCCCACGCCCCTGCGGCGCTCGATTACCGCCGCGGCGACCTGGACGGCGCGGCGCTGGTCGCGGACCCGGCGCTGCGACAGGCGATCTGGAACCTGCTCGACAACGCCGCCGAGGCATCGCCCAACGGCATCGCGATGACCGTGCGGCGCGCGCCCGGGGAGCTGGTGATCGTGGTCGCGGACCGCGGTCCGGGCCTGCCGACCGCGGTGCTGAACGGGCTCGGCACGCCCGTCCGCTCGCGCAAGGGCGACGGACATGGCGTCGGCCTGTACCTGGCGGCGACCGTCGCCAAGCGGCTCGGCGGACGGCTGGAGGCGGAGAACCTGCGCGGCGGCGGCGCGGAGGTCCGGCTGGTAATGCTGGCAGAGGAGGCATGATGGCGGGCGAGCGGCGGCTGATGATCGTGGAGGACGACGCGACTTTCGCCCGGACGCTGGCGCGGTCGTTCGAGCGACGCGGCTACACCGTCTCGCACGCGCGCAGCCCCGCCGAGCTGGAGGCGGCCATCGAGGCGGAAGCACCGACCCACGCGGTCGTGGACCTGAAGCTGGGGGCGGAGTCCGGCCTCGCCTGCGTCCAGGCGCTGCATGCGCGGGATCCGGACACCGCGATCGTGGTGCTAACCGGCTTCGCCAGCATTGCGACCGCGGTCGCCGCGATCAAGCTGGGCGCTCGCCACTACCTCGCCAAGCCGGCCAACACCGACGAGATCGAGTCCGCGTTCGGCGACGCCGGCGGCGACATCGACGCGCAGCCCGCGACGCGCCAGACCTCGATCAAGACGCTCGAATGGGAGCGCATCAACGAGGTGCTGGCGGAGACCGGCTTCAACATCTCGGAGACGGCGCGGCGGCTGGGTATGCACCGGCGCACGCTCGCGCGGAAGCTGGGCAAGCGGGTGGTCAGTTGAGCTTGTCCTGATCCGCGCCGGGCTCGGGCAGGACGGCGGGGCGACCGGGCCGTTCCGTCCCGAACGCGACAGGCAGGGTGGGGAGCGACGTTTGCGTCCCGTCGGGCAGCGTGACCGGCTCTAGCCCGCCCGAGGCGAGAAGGTGCGCGTCTTCGAACAGGTCCTCGGGCCGAGCGATCGGGGCGAAGGGCAGGCCGGAGCGCTCCAGCTTCGCCACGATCTCGCCCTGCGTCATGGCCCCGAACAAGGCCCGGATTTCCGGCAGGATGCGGTCGCGCGCGCGCACCCGGTCATTGTTGCGGCGGAGCCCCTCGTCGGCCCAGAGCGCGTCGAGGGCGAACAGGCGGCAGAAACTCTCCCACTGGCTGTCGCTGACCACGCCGACGAACACGGGCTCGTCCTGCGTCTCGAACACGTCGTAGATCGCCCAGGCGGAGATGCGCGCGGGCATGGGCGCCGCCGCCTGGCCGGTGACCGCCTTCTGCGCCATGTGCTGGCCGACGAGATAGGCGGTGGTCTCGAACAGCGACGCCTGCACGCGCTGTCCGCGGCCGGTGCGGTGCCGCTCCTCGATGGCGGCGAGGATGGCGATGACGCCGAACATGCCGCCCGTCACGTCGATCACGCTCGCGCCGGCGCGCAGCGGCCGGCCGGGCGGGCCGGTCATGTAGGCGAGCCCGCCCATCATCTGCGCGACCTCGTCCAGCGCGGTCCGGTGCTGGTAGGGGCCGGGCAAAAAGCCCTTGAGCGAGCAGTAGATCAGCCGCGGGTTGTCGGCCGCGAGTGCGTCATAGCCGAGCCCCAGCCGGTCGAGCGCGCCGGGGCGGAAGTTCTCGATCAGGATGTCCGCCTCGCCCGCAAGCCGCCGCGCGTGGGCCAGACCCTCCGGGGATTTCAGGTCGAGGCAGACGCTCGCCTTGTGCCGGTTGTACATGGGGAAATAGCCTGCCCCCGAGCCGATCAGCCGGCGCGTCGGATCGCCGCCTTCCGGCTCCACCCGCACCACCTCGGCGCCGAGTGACGCGAGGATCGCGCCGGCGGCGGGGCCCATGACCATGTGCGTGAACTCGACGACCCTGAGGCCGGTGAGCGGGGCGGCGCTCATGCCGCGCGCCGCTGCTGAAAGTCGAGCGTCGGCCCGGCGTCGGGGGTGAAGCCGTAGAGCGGCTCGCCCGGCAACGCCTCCGCCAGGATCGCGCGCACCCGGAGCAGCGCGTCCAGGTCGATCCCGGTGCGGTGGCCCATCGCCTCCAGCATGAACACGAGGTCCTCCGTCACGATGTTGCCCGATGCACCCGGCGCGAAGGGGCAGCCGCCCAGCCCGCCGAGCGAGGCGTCAAGCGTCGTGATCCCTTCCTCCAGCCCGGCGAGCGCGTTGGCGAGGCCGAGCCCGCGCGTGTTGTGGAGGTGCAGCGTCGTCACGGCGTCGCCGACGGCGGCGCGGACGCGGCGCACCAGGCGCTTCACCTGGGCCGGATCGGCGTAGCCGGTGGTGTCGGACAGGCTCAGCTCCTGCGCGCCCGCCTGCATCGCGGCTTCGGCGAGGCGCACCACCTGATCCTCCGCGACCGCACCCTCCATCGTGCAGCCGAAGGCGGTGGACAGGCCGACCGCGAAGTGGACGCCCGCTCCTCGCGCGATGGCCGCGACGCGCGCGATCTCGTCCAGCATCTCGGGGTGCGACTTGCGGACGTTCTTGCGGCTGTGCGTCTCCGACATGGAGAAGGGGATCGACATGCCGTGGACGCCCGCCGACACCGCGCGCTCCGCGCCGCGCGCGTTGGGCACCAGCGCGACGACGTTGAGGCCGGGCAGGGTGCGTGCGAAGGCGACGAGCTCGGCGGTGTCCGCCATCTGCGGCAGGAGCGAGGGGGGCACGAAGCTCCCCACCTCGATCTCGCGCACGCCGGCGGCGGCCTCGGCGGCGATCCAGGCCTTCTTGGCCTCGAGCGGCATGACGCGATCGATCGACTGCAGCCCGTCGCGCGGGCCGACCTCGCTGACCAGGATGTCCGTCATGCGGTCTGCTCCAGGTAGATCCACGGTCGTGCGCCGCGGTCGGTCGCCAAGAAAGCGTCGATGGCGTCGCGGTGCCTGAGCGTCAGGTCGATCGCGTCAAGCCCCTCGGCAAGCATGGCCTTCGCTTCAGGGTCGATACCGAAGCCGAAGCGCGCGTCGGGCGGGGCTGTGACGGTCTGCGCCGCCAGATCCACGGTCGCGCTCCCCGCTTCCGCTATGGTCGCAATCGCATCCGCCGGCAGCTCGACGGGGATGATGCCGTTGCGGATGCAGTTGCCGCGGAAGATCGGGGCGAAGCTGGGCGCGATCACCGCGCGCACGCCATATTCGTGCAGCGCCCAGACCGCGTGCTCCCGGCTTGATCCGCAACCCATGTTCGCGCCGGCGAGCAGGATGGGGGCATGGGCGTAGTCAGGATCGTTGAGCACGAAGGCGGGATCGGGCTCGCGACCGCGGGCATAGCGCCAGCCGGCAAAGAGTCCGTCGGCTAGCCCCGTCTTGCCGACGCCCTTGATCTCGCGGCTGGGAATGATTTGGTCCGTGTCGATGTTGTCGCGGATCAGCGGCGCGGCGGCGCCCGCGACCAGCGGTACGGGCGGAAAGGCGGTCACGCCGCCAGCCGTCGGGGGTCGGCGATGGCGCCCGCTACCGCGCTCGCCGCGACCGTCTCCGGGCTCGCGATGTGGGTGCGAACGCCTGGACCCTGCCGGCCCTCGAAATTGCGGTTGGTCGAGGAGATGACGCGCGCGCCGGGCGCGAAGCCCGGCCCGCCGGCGTAGAAGCAGAGCGAGCAGCCGCTCATCCGCCACTCGAACCCGGCGTCCGCGAACACGCGATCCAGCCCCTCCGCCTCGGCGGCGCGGCGCACGGCGCCCGAGCCCGGCACCACGATCCCCTTCACGCCCGGGGCGACGCGGCGGCCGCGCACGAGCTGGGCGGCGCGGCGCAGGTCGGAGAGGCGCGCATTGGTGCACGAGCCGATGAACGCGGCGTCGATGGGCGTTCCGATCAGAGGCTGGCCTGGCACCAACGCCATGTAGTCGCGCGCGTGGGGCTTCGCATCGGGCACGGCGGCGTCGACGGGCGCGGCGTCCTCCGGACTGGTGCCCCAGCTGACCATGGGCGCGACCTGCGACGCGTCGATGGCGATCTCGCGATCGAATGCGGCGCCGGGGTCGGTGCGGAGCTCGCGCCAGGCCGCGACGGCCCGGTCCCACAGCTCGCCCCCAGGCGCGTACCGGCGACTCTTCAGGTACGCGAAGGTCGTTTCGTCCGGTGCGACGAAGCCGCTCATCGCGGCGAACTCCGTCGCCATGTTGCAGAGCGTGAGGCGGCCCTCGATGTCGAGCGCCTCGACCGCTGAGCCCGCAAACTCGATCGCATGGCCCTTGCCGCCGCCCGCGCCGTGCGCGGCGATCAACGCGAGCATCAGGTCCTTGGGCGTGACGCCGGGCTGGAGCGCGCCGTGAAAGGTAACGCGCATCGTCTTCGGCCGGGGCAGGCGCAGCGTGCCGGTGGCGAGCGCATGCTCCGCCTCGGTGGAGCCGATGCCCCAGGCGAGCGCGCCAAGCGCGCCTTGCGTGCAGGTATGGCTGTCGGGACAGACGAGCGTCGCGCCCGGCAGCACGATGCCGAGCTCGGGCGAGATGACATGAACGATGCCCTGGTCGGGGTCGTCGACGTCGAAGAGCCGGATGCCCGCTGCGCGGCATTCCTCGCGGGTCGCCGACAGGAAGGCGTCGCCGCCCGGGATCAACGTGCCCGTCCGCCCGGGAGTCGTGTCCACGATGTGATCGGTGACCGCGAAAACGCGCGCGGGATCGAGCACGCGCCGCCCCGCCCCCGCCAGCGAACGCAGCGCGACGGAGCCGGTGCGCTCGTGCAGGAACACCCGGTCGATCGCGACCAGGTCGTCGCCGCCCACCGAGGCGACGACATGGCTGTCCCACAGCTTGGCGAAAAGGGTGCTAGCCTTCGCCAAGCCCCATCTCCCGTTCCCCCATTTCTCGTTCTAGGGCGCGCCAGTCGTGGCTGACGCGGCGTTCCTGGATCGCGGTGCGCGTCTCCAGCTTCCCGCCGCGGATCCAGTGCCAGGTGCGGCAGCGCGTCTCGCCGTCGTCGGCGATCTGGATCATCTCGTACAGGTAAAGCTCAGGGTCGCCCGTGCGCTGCCAATAGAGCATGACCGAGCGCGCCTTGTCGTCCTGCCCGACCTCCCAGGCGGAACCCTGGATCAGCTCGTTGTCCCACCAGACGCGCTTGTCGCGATAGGTGGCGGGGAAATCGCGCACCTCCGTGCGCCCGTCGGGCCAAGTGTAGTGGTTGGTCTGGTGGTAGCGCTCGTCCGCGCCCTCGCCGACGAAGCGGCAGAACAGCCGGCTCTGGTGCTCGTCCACCTTCTCCCCGGCCGCGTTGTAGTAGGTGTAGGTCCCGTCCCACACGCCCTCATGGCGGGCGAGCAGCGGCATCTCGTCACGAATCGACATGGGCGTCTCCCTGATGGATCGGAAGGGGTGCGGACTGAAGGGCGGCGGCGAAGGCGCGGGCGGCGGGACCGGCCTGGATCAGCGCGCGATGCTCTCGCGCCAGCCGCTCGGGCGCGAGATCCGCGGGGTCGAAGGGCAGGGCGGTCGCGGCGCTCGCCTCGTACCACGGCCGGAACAGGTGCCGCGCCCGCACGATGCTCCAGGCGCGCGTCAGATAGGATCCGAACCGGTCGGGTGAAAGGTCGGGGAACAGGCGTGCAGGGTCGCCCACCGGCGGCAGCGGCCAGCGCGGGTGGTCAGCGACGGACGCGAGCGCTTCGGCCCATGGGTGGAGGGTGGTCGGCGGCTCGCCGGGCCAGGGGTCCGACAGGCCATGGCCGGGCGGGTCGATCGCTGCTGCCTCGTCCAGCGCCGCCGAGCCGCCCGGCACCGCAACCCGCGCCGACGCCAGCGGCCCGCGCCAATGGATCAGCCCGTCGAAGTCGTCGGTCCGGACGCGCGCGAACCCTTCGTCGGCGCTCTCCGCCACCCGGTCGGGAGTCGGGGCGGGGTGGGCGCGCAAGCAGGCCAGGCTTTCGTCCTGGTGCTGCGCGGGTGTGGCGACCGGGTGGGCGCGCCAACTGCGCGGCAAGGGGCCAAGCCGGGCGATGTGGGCCTGCAACGGGTCGCCGTCATAGGCGGTGATGAGCACCGGCGGGGTCTCGGCCTCCGGCGGCGGCACGTCGCGCGGCGCGGCGAGCACCGCGCCGTAGCCGACCCGGTAGGCGTCGCCCGAGGCGAGCATGTCGCGCACCGTCGCGTCCACCCGGACGGGATCGTCGTGCGCGACCGACAGCCGCATCGTGGGCTCGGCGGCGAACCAGGGGAAGAACCAGGTCTGTTCGAGGACGCGGTTCCACAGCCAGGTCAGGTGCTCGCCATAGGGCTGAGGGCGAAAGGGCGGCAGATAGCCGCCCGCGAACAGTGCGCGCTCCTCGGGCGTCCAGACGGCATAGCCGCCGACGCCAATCGCGGTGAACCGGCGCGGCTGTCGCCGGAGCGCCGCCAGCAGGATGATCCCGCCTGAATGGAAGCCGTACGCGCCGACCAGCGGCAGCCCGGCCGCGTCGAGAAACGCGAGCAGCGCGTCGGCGAAGGCGTCGATGTCGGCTTGCCGGTCGGGCAGCGGATCGGATTCGCCGAAGCCCGGCGTATCGGGCGCGATGCAGGTGAAATGCTCGCCCCAGCGGCGCAGCAGCGGCTCGTACTCGGCCGAAGACCGGGGGCTCTGGTGCACCATCAGCAGCGCCGGCCCGCGCCCGCAGCGCCGGTAATGCACGCGCCGCTCTCCCTTGGGACCGGCGACGGAGAGGAAGTGGCGGCTGATCTCCACCGCCGCACTTTGTCCGGACAACTTCTCCTAGACAAGCCCCAATCGCTCGGGCCATGGTGGCGGGCATGACGGACCTGATCGGCACGCGGATGGTGGAGGACGGGCGGACCGCGAGGGAAATCTTCGAAGAGGTCATGGCCAACCCGGCACGGCGCAAGTTCGGCTTCGGCGAGCGGCTCGCGGTCGTGAACGTCGACTTCCAGCAGGCCTATACCCGTATCGACCGGTTCGCGACCGCGTACGAGACCGATCCCGACCAGATCGCGCACGTCAACCGCATCTCCGCGCTCGCCCGGGCGCGCGGCTTTCCCGTGATCTGGACGCGCGTCGCCTACAAGGCGGACGGCGGCGACGCGGGCGTCTGGGGCACGCGCACCAACACGCCCGACAGCCTGCAGAACATCAAGTACGACAGCGAGCGGCACGCCTTTGACGCACGCTGCGAGATCGCCGAAGACGACCTGCAATATACCAAGCGCATGCCGTCGGCCTTCTTCGAGACGCCGCTCGCCAGCTACCTCGTCTGGCACAAGGTCGACACCGTGGTGGTGACCGGCGGCTCCACCTCCGGCTGCGTTCGCGCGACCGCGGTCGACTCGCTCAGCCATGGCTATCGCACGATCGTGCCGATCGAGTGCTGCGCCGACAAGCACGCCAGCTACCATTATGCGAACCTGACCGACCTCCAGCTCAAATACGCGGACGTCGAGCCGGTGCAGGCGGTGATCGACTGGCTGGAGCGGCGCTGATGCGCGAGGGCGCGGCCGATCCGGACCTGTACGCCTTCAGCCCGTACCGGAACCGTCCCAAGATCGTCTGGCCGGGCGGCAAGAGCGTCGCCGTCTGGGTCGCGCCGAACCTCGAATATTACGAGATCGATCCGCCGGCCCACCCCCAGCGCAAAGCCTGGACGAAGCCGCATCCGGACGTGGTCGGCTATTCCCATCGCGACCACTCCAACCGCGTGTCGCACTGGCGCATGGCGGAGGCGATGACGAAGCACGGCTTTCCCGGCTCCGTGTCGCTCTCGGTCGCGCTCTGCCAGCATCACCCGGAGGTCGTCGCCGACGCGAACGCGCGGGGGTGGGAGTTCTTCAGCCACGGCATCTACAACACGCGCTACGCCTACGGCATGGACGAGCGCCAAGAGCGCGCGATCATCGAGGATTCGATTGCGACGGTCGAGGCCGCGACCGGCCAGCGCATCCGCGGCTGGCTCGCCCCCGCGCTGACCCATACGCCGCGCACGCTCGACCTGATCGCGGAGTACGGCCTCGACTACACCTGCGACCTCTACCACGACGACCAGGTGCAGGAGGTGAAGGTCGCGCGCGGCCGGCTGGCGTCAATCCCGTACAGCCTGGAGGTCAACGACCATTACGGCTTCTTCGTCTACAACATGAGCCCCCGCGAATACGCCGACACGCTGATCCGCCAGTTCGAACGGCTGGCGGCCGAACCGGGCAGCGTCATGTGCATCCCGCTGCACGCCTATCTGATCGGCCAGCCCCACCGTATCGGCCCATTCGAGCGCGTGCTCGAGCACATCGCCGCCGACGGCCGCGCCTGGATCGCGCGCGCGGGCGAGATCGTGGATGCGTGGCGGGAACAGGTCGGGTGAGCGCGAATGATCTTCCCTCCCTCTCCCCGCAGGGGAGAGGGACAGCGCGCGCCAGCGCGCAGGGTGAGGGGCGGCCGAAGAACGCCGGCGACGTACTCGCATTGGCTCGCGCCGCCCGGCGGGACATGACGGAAGCGGAGGAGCGTCTCTGGTCACGGCTACGCAATCGCAGATTGGGCGGATGCAAATTCCGCCGGCAGCATGTTCTGGGACGGTTAAGGCCGGACTTCGTCTGCATCGCAGCGGGACTGATCGTGGAGGTGGACGGGAGCCAACACGTCGGACAAGCGACCCGCGACGCCTGGCGGACACACTTGCTTCAGCATGGCGGCTACCGCGTCCTTCGCGTGTGGAACGACGATGTGCTCAGCCGGACCGATCAGGTGCTGGAAGCCATTTTGGCGGCTCTCGCCGCCCCTCACCCTGGCCGCTTTGCGGCCTGTCCCTCTCCCGCTGCCCGGGAGAGGGAGGAGTGACGCTCGACCCTGCCTATCTGACCTATCCCAAGCGTCGGCACGGCTACGATCACGACCTCTATCCCTGGTCGGCGCTGCATGAGCGCCCGCCGGTGCGCTGGCCCCGGGGGTCGGTGGCGGTGTGGGTCTGCGTCAGCCTGGAATGGTTTCCGATCATCCCCGCGGACACCCCGTTTCGTGTGCCGGGGCATATGCAGACCGCCTATCCCGATTTCCGCCACTACACCGCGCGGGATTACGGCACACGGGTCGGGTTGTACCGCCTGCTTGACGCCGTCACGCGGGTCGGCGCGCGCGTGTCGGTGGCGTGCAACGGGGCGATCGCGGAGCGTTATCCCGAGGTAATCGCCGACATCGTCGCCGCGGGCCATGAAGTCGTCGCTCACTCGACCGACATGAACGGCACGGTTGCAAGCGGTCTTCCAATCGAAGCGGAGCGTGTCCTGATCGCCCGATCGCTCGACGCGCTCGAGCGCGCGAGCGGGGTGCGGCCGCGAGGCTGGCTGTCGATCGCGCGGTCGCAGAGCTGGAACACGCCGGACCTGCTGCGCGAGGCGGGGCTGACCTATGGCTGCGACTGGGTGAACGACGAGCTGCCCTATCGGTTCGGCAACGGCCTCATCAACCTGCCGCTCAACCATGAGCTCAGCGATCGGCAGATCGTGACGGTGCAGCAGCAGTCGGCGGACAGCTATGCCGAGCAGCTGCTGGACGCGTTCGACTGGCTGGTCGGCGAGGCGGAGCGGTTCGGTGGGCGCATGCTGCCGCTGAACGTGACGCCGTATATCATGGGGCTGCCTTATCGGATCGGCGCCTTCGAAGCGCTGCTCGCGACGCTCGCCGCGCGGCGGGAGACCTGGTTCGCGACCGGAGGCGAGATCGTGGACGCCTGGGCGGCGCAGCAATGAAGGTCCGCAACCCGCGGACGGGCGAGCGGGACTACGAGATCGCGCCGCTTGACCGGGCCGGGGTGGAAGCCCTCGCGCAAAGCCTGCGCGCCGCTCAGCCCGCCTGGGCCGCGAAGAGTGCGGAGGAGCGGGCGGACGCGCTTCGCGCCCTCGCCGCGGCCGTGGGTGAGAAGCGCGAGGCGATCGCGGCGGCGCTGACGCTGGACACGGGCCGGCGCGCGATCTCGGGCATCGAGGTGGACGGGACGGTGCGCCTCCTCGAACGCTGGGCGGCGAGCGCGCCCGATCTGATCGCACGTGCCGGGGGCGAGCCGCGACCGAGCGCGACGCCGGGAATCGCCGTCGCCACCCGGCTTGTGCCCTATCCGCTCGTCGGCGTGATCAGCCCGTGGAACTTCCCGCTCACCCTCGCCCTGATCGACGCCGTCCCGGCGCTCGCGGCGGGGTGTGCGGCGATGGTCAAGCCGTCGGAAGTCACGCCCCGCTTCATCCGCCCCCTAATGGAGGCCGTTGCGGCGGTCCCTGGGCTGCCGCTCGCCCTGGTCGAGGGTGACGGAATGACCGGCGCGGCGATGGTCGGGGCGGTCGACTATATCGCCTTCACGGGCTCGGTCGCGACCGGGCGCAAGGTGGCGGCAGCCGCGGCAGCCGCGTTCATCCCCGCCAGCCTGGAATTGGGCGGCAAGGATCCGATGATCGTGCTCGCGAGCGCCGATCCCGCCTGGGCGGCGGGGATCGCGCTGCGGGCGTCGGTGGTGAATACCGGCCAGGCGTGCCAGTCGATCGAGCGGGTCTATGTCGCACGCGAGATCGCGCCGGCGTTCCTCGACGCCCTGATCGCGGGCGCGGAAGCCGCGCGGCTGAACGCGGAGGACATCGGCGCGGGCGAGATCGGCCCCTTCATCTTCGAGCGCCAGGCCGCGATCGTGCAGGCGCAGATCGACGACTCCGTCGCGCGCGGCGCGCGGGTGCTGGCGGGCGGGCGGGTCGAGACGATCGGCGGCGGGCTTTATCTCAGGCCCACGGTGCTGACGGACGTGCCGCCGGACGCGCTCCTCATGCGCGAGGAAACCTTCGGGCCGGTGATCCCGGTGACGCCGTTCGGCAGCGTGGATGAAGCTGTGGAGCTTGCGAACAGAGGCGAGTTCGGCCTGTCCGCCGCCGTGCTCGCAGGCGATGCGGCCGAGGCGGAGGCGGTCGCCATGCGGCTGAACGCCGGCGCGGTGTCGATCAACGACGGGGGGCTCACCTCGATGGTGTGGGACGCGGAAAAGTCGAGCTTCGGGATGAGCGGCATGGGTCCGTCGCGAATGGGCGACAGCGGGCTCCTGCGCTTCTTCCGCCGGCAGGCACTGCTCCGCCAGACCGGCCGGGCGCTGCCGCTCGCGGCTTACGCCGAGGACGCGCCGGGATGAGCATCCGGGACACGATGCCGAGCCTGTTTGCGCACGCGGGTGAGTGGGAGGGCGTCTACACCCACCTCGCGCGCGACGGCATGCTGCTTGACCGGCATCGCACCTGGACGCGGTGCGAATTCCCCTCGTCTGGCCCTCATGCGTATGTGCAGCACAATCGCCTGACTTGGGAGGACGGCCGCACTGTCGAGCGCAGCTTCGGCGGCATATATCGCGACGGGCTGATCCACTGGGATACCGAGCGCTTCGTCGGTTACGGTTGGGAGACCCGCGAAGGCGTGCTGATGCTGCGGCTCGACCGGAAGGACGAGCCGGGCGTGCACTTCGTGGAGACAATCCAGCTTGCAGCCGACGGACGCACCCGAGCGCGGACTTGGCAATGGTTCGAGGACGGCGCGCCCACCCGCCGCACCTTATGTGACGAGTGGAGGGTCGCGTCAGAACCGTAGCATGATGCGCCGGGCGAGCGCTGGGCTGACCGAGTAGACGCGGCGCAGCAGCTTCACCATGCCGACATTTGCCTCGTCGCGGTCCTGCTCGATGGCAGCGACGATCTCGGCCGCGCAGGCCGACGCGCTCATCTTGCCCTTGGCGGGCCGGGCGGCGGTCATGGCGGTGTCGACCACGGGCGGCAGCGCCTCCATCAGATGGATGCCGAGCGCGCGATAGGTCGGCCGCAGCCCGAGGGTCAGGCTGCGCAGCCCCGCCTTGGTCGCACAATAGACCGGCCCGCCGGCGCGTGGGGCGATAGCGAGACCCGAGGTCACGTTGACGATCGTTCCCTTCGCAGCCGCCAGTCGGTCGCGGAACGCCGCCATCAGGTGCAACGGCGCGTTCAGGTTCAGGAAGATGACGCGGTCGGTCCCGGCAAGCTGCGGGTCGCCCGTCGCCTCGAACGGTGGACTCGCGCCGGCGTTGTTGACCAGCAGATCGAGCGGCCGGTCGCCCCAGGCCGCGACCAGCGCCGCGCACCCCTCCGCGCTCGACAGGTCGCCAGGCAAGCCCTCCAGCCCCTCGCCCTGCGCGCGGTCGAGCAGCTCAGCGCGCCGGCCGACCACCGCCACGCGCGCGCCCTTCGCCTTCAGCTGGCGCGCGATCTCCAGCCCGATGCCGTCCGTGCCGCCGGTCACCAACGCCTGTTTGTTGTCGAGCCGCATGTCGCGCCTTCCGCCACGTCGAAGAAAAAGCTGTCCTACACGGTCCCGCGCAGGCAACCCCTGCTTTCGCTCTTTCTCAGCCCAGGCTTAGCATAGTCCCGACCGCCCGTTCCTCCAGCGGTGACGTCCGAATAAACGCGACTGGCGACACCTTTGGCACCTTTCGCGGCTCACATCTCCTTCAGCGCCGCGATCACCTCGTCGACCGGCTTGTCCTCGGCCTCCATCGCCTCCATCGCCTGCTGCACGCCGCGCATGACCCGGGCGATATAGGCCTTGGTCTCCACACCGCGCTCATAGCCGGCCTGACGGTCGGGCTCGTAAGCCTCGATCTCCGCGCGCGAGAGCACGCCCTTGGCGTCCAGCAGCCGCTCCGCCGTATCGAGGCGGCTGCGCAGCACCGAGACCTCGCCGACCAGCGCCATGACGATCGAGATCAGCCGGTCGGTGGCGAAGTCGTGATATTCCGGCCGGCGGCCCTTGGCGCGCTTGCCCGACAGGGCGATCCAGTCGAGATCTTCCATCAGTCCTCCCCAAGCTCGCTTGGGGAGGGGGACCGCTCGCGAAGCGAGGGGCGGAGGGGCGGCGGGCGGAGCCCGCCGGCTGCGCCGGCGACCCCTCCACCACGCGACCGCGTCGCGCGGTCCCCCTCCCCATCACAGATGGGGAGGACAGAGCTTTGCCCGCTCATCATTCCGGCTTCCATGCCCCGTAGGCGTGCCACACGGCGGCGCGGCCATGGTCCTCCTCGGCACCCTCCTTGGCGCGCGGGAAGATCGTTTCGTCCACCACCGCGCGCACGCCCGTCGTGAACAGGCGCTCGCGCGGGAAACCGGCCTTCACCATCTCGTCCTTCAGGTCGAGCGCGTGCATCGCCGACCAGAAGGGCTCGTTGTTGTTGTACGCGTCCCAGTCGCGGATGAACTGCTCGTAGAGCGGCATGTCCGGGCCATATTGCGGCTGTTCCAGATGGAGCATCAGCCCGCCGGGCGCGAGCACGCGAAAGCCCTCGGCAAGGATGCGGGGGAGAGCGGTCCCGGACAGCTCGTGCAGGAACATGGTCGTCTGCACCCAGTCGAAATGGCCGTCCGGGAAGCGGCTCATGTCCTCGGCATTCATCTGCACGAAGCGGATGTTGCGCGCACCGAGCGCCTGGGCGCGGGCATGGCCATAGCGAAGCGACGCGGCGGCCGTGTCGATCGCGATCACCTCCGTGTCGGGGAAGGCGAGCGCGAGCGGCACGATGTTGTGGCCGATGGTGGAGCCGAGATCGAGGATGCGCCGCGGCGTCCAGCCCGGCCGCTCGCGCTTCGCCCATTCGACCAGCGCCTGCCCGCCGCCATCGGACAGCGCGCCGAGCCCGCCCGCGGTGGTGGCGAAGATGCCGCAGTCGTAATTCGCGCCCGCTGATACATCGCCGGGCCGTTCCTGCCCGTGATAGCTGCCGGGCATGCAATGGATATCGACCGCCTGCTGGTAGCGGGGCACCTCGACCTCGCTGTGCAGCTCCAGCGTGTCGCGACCCTCGTTGTACTGCCGCGCCTTGGCCTCGAGCTCGTCGAGCTGGCGCAGCACCATCTGGCGCCCGTTCTGCTGGCGCATTTCCATCGAATTGCGCTTCAACGCCGACCAGAAGCGATGCCAGGGGTCCGCGTTCATCGCGCGTCGGATCTCGCCGCGGTTGGCGGGCTCGCGGCCATGCTCCTTCACGAAGGCGGGCAGCACGCGCGTATCGTAGCTGAGCTTGTTCCCCGGCCCGAGCGTCGCGGCCATGTACTTGTTGAAGTTCGCCAGGAAGTCGAACCGGGCCGCCTCGTCGTGGCTCGGCTCCGGGAACACCGCGTGTCGGGCCACGGCGGTATAGGGTGGGGCCACATCGTGCTTGATGGGATCGTGCTTCATATCAGGCCCTCCTTGGCGAGCCGTTCGATGGTCTGCTGGTGAACGCGCGAGAAATGGTCGCGGTCCGGGACGATCACCTTGCCGTCCGCGACCAGCGCGTTCGCGGGCTGGACGGAGCCCGCATAGGCGGCCGCGAACAGCTCCAGCCGCTGGCGCGCGAGCTGGTTGGTCATGCCGGGCTTGCGGCGCTGGGCGCGCAGCGCGGCGAGGTCGACCTCGGCAAAAGCCGTGAAGGTCTCGCCCGCGTTCGATTCCGCCAGCACCTGGCCCTTATAGTCGATCACCTGGCTGTTGCCGTCCGCCGACGCAGCGGGAAGTCCGGCGCCGGTGATGCCGGCGGTGTTCGCCGAAACGATGTAGGCGATGTTCTCGAACGCGCGTGCGCGCCGGGCGATCGCCTTGGGCGTGGCGAGCGGGGAGCCGATCTCGGACGAGGAGTGAACGAAGATCTCCGCCCCGCGCAGCGCATGGGCGCGGGCGATCTCCGGGTAGAGGATCTCCTCCGACGCGATCGCGGCAAGATTGCCGATCGCGGTGCGCGCGACCGGGAACACGCCGTCCAGGCCGTAGATGTCGAGATACTTGGACCAGACATCGTGCGGCGTCGGCGCGAACATGGAGTTGAGCCGCCGGTAGCGGAGCACCACTGCGCCATCGGGCGCGATCACGAAGCTGGTCTGGAAGTAGAGACCGGGAAAGTGCGAGTCGCGCTCGTACGCGTTTCCGGCGAGGAAGAGTTGCTGCGCGTTCGCGACGCGGCTCAGCGCCTCGAATTCGGGTCCGGTGATGTCCAACGCCGCCTTGGCCGCGAAGTCCGGGATGGAGATGCGGCCGGGATAGCTTGTGAAGAGATACTCGGGCAGCACCGCCAGGCGAACGGGCGCGCCGGTATACTGAGTGACGAAGACCGATGCGGCGCGGAGCTTCGTCCCGACCTCCTCGATATGCTTCAGCACCTGCGCCGAGACCGCTGCGCGGTCGGGCAGCGCCTCGACCGATCGCGCCGCCAGCTGCAGCGCGACCGACGCGTAGCTCGTCTCACCGCCCGCCACGCGCGCCTCCGCCGGCCAGGGCAGCGTCGCCGCCATCGCTCCCGCCAGGGCCTGTCGTCGGTCCAGCCACATGCGTCAAAGCCCCAGCACCCCGGGGTTCATCCGGCCATCCGGATCGACCGCCGCCTTGACCGCTTCCAGCACGCCCCAGGCGGCCGGGTCGCTCCGGGCCTCGAGCGGATAGGTGCGGCCGATCTGGAAGTGCGTCGCGCCCATGCGGCCGAAGATGGCGACGATCTCGGCGCGCAGCCGCTCCACCAGCGCACGCGCGTCCGCGTTCGGCGGGAAGTCGGTCAGGCGCGCGAGGTGCGCCGGCTCGACGCTCGCCTTGTGCAGCGCTTCCTGCGCGTCGGGCCAGTAGAAGACCGGCTCGATTAGGAAGCCGGTCGTGCCCACCGTCAGGAACAGATAGCCCGCGCCGACGCCGAGCCGCTCCATCGCCTCTGCATGCGCCTCGAACAGTCCGATCACCGCCTCGATCGTCGCCTGCGCCTTGGAATGCGCCACGATGCCGTGGACGGGCGTCCAGCGCTCGCCCGACGGCCCGAGCATCGAGTTGACGGGCGGGAAGGGGTTGGCGCGCATCACCTTGGGGATGGTGTTCTCCACCTCGCGGCCGCCGTGCCGGAGCGCGATGGCGCGGATTGCGGCCATGTCCGCGTCGGCGGCGGCCTGGTTCCGCCCCTCCGCGATCGCGTGGATCGAGAAGGTCGCGTCGTCGAGGAAGGAGCGTCCCGCCGCGACAACCTTCGCCCCCTCCTTCAGCGCCTTCCAGAACCCCCCTTGCGCCTTCATCATGCCGACCAGCTGTTTCGCGTCGGCGGTGAGGCTGTCACGCTTCATGCGCTGCGCCTGGAGGAACGGGTCGAAGCCGAAGCACTCGCTCGCCAGCCCCGCGCGCGCGATGGCGCTCATCGTCGCGGTGAACTGCGCCGGCGCGTCGAAGGCGAAGGAGCCGTAAGCGAGCGCGTCCGCCTCCGCGACGAGGGGCAGGGTGACATGCGCCTTGACTCCGAACGCGCCGCAGTCGGCCGCGAAAAGCCCTGTCACGTCGGGACCGAAGGGGCGCAGCACGTCGGAGCCCGTTCGTACGACCGTGCCGTCGGCGAGCACCACGTCGAACCTGAGCGCGGTCGCCGCGATCGATCCGCGCGCGGCGCCCCAGAACAGCCCGTTCTGGCTCATCCCGCCGCCGACCGTCGCCTTGCAGCCCGACAGCGTGCCCCAGAGCGGCGTCCGCAGCCCGCGCGGGTGCAGCGCGGCGTGGAGCTGCGCCCAGGTCACGCCCGCCTCGACCGTCACGGTCATGTCGGCCGCGTCGACCTCCAGGATGCGGTTCATCGCACCCGTGTCGACCAGGAGCGCGCCCGGCGCATCGGGCAGGTAGCCGGAGGTGTAGCTCATTCCGCCGCCGCGCGGGACGATCGTCAGCCCGCTTCGCGCCGCCGCCGCGATCCCGCGGGAGAGCTCGTCGATGTCGCGCGGCCGGAACACCGCGGCCGGATCGTGACCGCGGGTGAAAACGTCCTGGCCGTGCAGCTCCAGCGCGGCAGCATCGGTCAGCAGCGCGTCCCCGACCTCCGCGCGCACGCCCCCCAGCGGATCGCGCTCAAGCAGCGTCGCCATGTCCGTTCCACTCCGGATAGCGTCCGAGCAGCAGCAGCAGCGCGCCGCCGCCCGCGAACATGAGGATGGCCGCGCTCAGTATCGCGTCGTAGCTGCCCGTCGCGTCGCGCACCGCGCCATAAAGGATGGGCGAGACGGCCGAGCCGATGCCGAACGGCATATAGAGCCAGCCATAGATGCGGCCGTAATGCGCCATGCCGAAATAGCGTGCGGCTAGGAACGCGATCACGTCGGACTCGGCGCCCGCCGCAAAGCCGAGCAGGAAGCCGCCGAGCATGAGCGGGGTGAGCGCCGCGTCCGTGCCCATCAGCAGGACGGCGGCAAGCGCGGGCAGCAGCATGGTCGCGGCCGCGATCCCGGGCGCCCAGAACCGGTCGAACAACATGCCCACGATCACCCGGCCCGCCAGGATGCCGAGCGCGACCACGCTCATCACGCTGGCCGCCGTCGCGGGCTGGAACCCATGCAGCGCCACGATCTGCGCCATGTGGATGTGCGCGCCGCCATAGGCGGTGGCGATGATGAGGATGGATGCGAACAGGACCCAGAAGCGGCGGCCGCGCATGGCTTGACCGAGCGTCAGCCCGGCAAGCGCGCCGGAGGCGTTGGCGATGCCGGCGGGCCGCTCGTCCGCGCGCGGTTCGCGGAACCAGGCCAGGGCGACGGGAAGCGCGACCAGCAATGGCAGGAGCGCAAGCGCGGGAAAGGCGAGCCGCCAGCCCCCCGCAGCGATCGCCGCTTGCGCGATCTGCGGCACCACGATTCCCGCCGCGCTGGTGCCGAGCAGCATGATCCCGAGCGCCAGCCCGCGCCGGCGCTGGAACCACATGGCGACCGCCCGGCTCCAGGTGACGGGCGTCGAGCCGATGCCGATCACGCCCAGCACCGCCCAGAAGCCGAACCAGGCGCCGAGCGTCGCGGGCACGACGTACATCGACGCGAAGACGAAGCCGAACAGCGCCAGGCTGGCCAGCGCTACCGGCCTGACGCCGCGCCGGTCGGCGAGGCCGCCGACCACGGGCGCCATGAAGGATGCGATCAGGCCGAACAGCGTGATGCCGGCGCTGATCGTCTTGAAGTCCCAACCGGTCTCCGCGTGCACCGGCCCCATCACGAGCGGCAGCACGTTGAAGGGAATGGGGGAGGCCCCGCAGGCGACGCCGATCAGCGCGGCGGCGAGCGGCTTGCCGCCGGCCCGGAACTCCGACGCGCGAGGCGCCGTCCCGACGGGGACGGTGAGCGTCGCGCCGGTCACCGCGTCAGCTCCTCGAGCTCGAACACCGAGTCCATATAGCCCTGCACCTCGCCGCGCACGTAGAGGAACTCGCCGTCGCGCGTAATCCACATGTCATAGGGCGGATGATTGTTGGTCAAGCCGGCGAAGGCGACGCGGTGGCAGTCGAACCGCCCCGCCGGCACCTCGATCGTCTCCGGCCCGACATAGCGCAGGCCGCTGCCCGATGTGTGGATGAACGGCCCGGTCGCGCCGAAGTGATGGAGCGAATGGATCAGGTTGCGGCCGAAGAACTGGGTGTGGCCGGGTCCTTTCTCGTACGGGAAGGTCGCGGCGAGCCAGCCGTCGCCCTGTACCGCATGGACGCCGAAGCCGCGGATCGGTTTCTGGATCGGGTAGCGCTGGCTGATCCGGCCCGCCTCTTCCGACCAGCTTTCGCACTCGGCTTGCGAATCGGTGAAGCGGAACCAGCCGCTGCCGGTCAGCCGGCCGTCGCGCATGATCCGGACATAAGCGTCGATGGGCTGAAAGCCCTCGTCGAACGACAGGACGTTGTCGCGAATGGTCGACTCGCCGTCGAAGGTCATCTCGCAATGCGCGGCGAAGACCCGCAGGCCATCCGTGCCGCGGGTGATCGACCAGTCTTCAAAGCCCCATTCGGGTCCGCCGCCGCGTGGACGGTACGACACACGACCTCGCATGCGGGCCATGGGCGAGAACGCCGTCACGCGTGGCGCGCCCGGTAGAGTAGATTGGGGACGGCGGCGTCGTCCCACGCCTTGGGCCAGGTGCGCCCCATGCGGACCACCACCAGCCCGGCCGACGGCATGATCCAGACCCGCTGGCCGCCGAACCCGTTGAGCAGCACCATATCGCGCGCCGCGAACGGCTCGCTTTGCCAGGGCGTCAGCACCGGCGGCAGCGGCGGACCGCCGACCTGCTGGTCGCCCAGCCAGATCTGCAGCCCATAGCCCTTGTTCGCCGGCGAGGGCGTCAGCATCGCGTCGATCCAGGCGGCAGGCACTATCCTTCGCCCATCCACCTCGCCGCGGCCGGCGATCAGACGACCCACCGCCAGCCAGTCGCGCGGGCGGGAGAAGAGGCAGCAGGACGCCATGGCGCGTCCGCCCGGCCGATCGACATAGATGGCGGCGTCCGCGAGCCCGAGCGGCTTCCACAGCCGATCGGAGACGAGGCGGGCATAGGATCGGCCGGACGCCGCCTCCAGCGCCCGCGCGACCAGGAGCGTCGCGTTGTTGTTGTAGTCGAACTTGGCGCCCGGTGGATCGACCTGGGCGAGCGCGAGCATCTCCCGATCGAAATCGTCTCCGAAATACTGTCGCACCGCGGGGTTCGCCGGCGTCATCGCGAACCCGTGGCCGGCGTCGACCTGCGCCAGTCCGCTGGCCATCTGCAGCAATTGCCTGAGCGTGATGCGCCCGCGCGGGTCGTCGCGCCAGGCCGAGACGTAGCGGCCGACCGGATCGTCCGCCCCGCCGATCTCGCCACGGTCGATGGCGACGCCGACCAGCAGCGCCACCAGCGTCTTCGCCATGGACTGGGGATTGAGGCGCGTGTCCGCGTCCGTCCCGTTCCAGTAGCGTTCGGAGACGAGGCGTCCGTCGACCGAAACGAGCAGCGCGGTCGCGCCGCTCGCCGCCGCCATGCGCTCCGCGGTCCCCAATGCCGCGCCCATGGCGGGATCGGGTTCGCCGCGGGCGAGGGAGCGCGGTCTGCCGGCGATCGGGGCCACGCTGTCGTACCACGATACCGGCAGGGTCAGGGGGTCCCAGCCGCCCGCCACATAACTCGACAGCCGGCGCTCCAGCACAGACCCGGCCGATGCCGGCACAGCGGCGACCGCCAGAACCGTCATGAGCGCCGCCGCTCGCATCCCGTCAGAAGTTGAACCGCGACCGGACCAGCCAGCGGCGGGGCTCGTTCAGATAGGAATAGTTGGCCAGCGTGGACACGATCCATTCCTGGTCGAAGCAGTTCGTGCATTCCAGCGAGACGCTGACCCGATCGTTCTCGCCTCCGGTGAGCGCAATGCCCGCGTTCACCAGCCACACCGGACGGCTTTCCGAGCCGACGATGAAGTCGCCATTTCCGAACGGATTGGACGGAAACGCGCCGTTCGATCCAGTAACTGGCTGATTGTAATAGCTGAGGTTGCTGGTTCCGACCTCCTGGAAGCTCCGGTAGCTCGCGTTGATCGTCGGCGTGAGCGCGACGTCGTCGTCCAGCTGCGCGCGGTAGCTGCCGCCGAGAGCCAAAGTCCAACGCGGGGTGCGAACGGGAGTAGAGATGTTGCCATTCGCGTCCACAATGCCCGCCGCGCAAGCCGGGGCGTTGTTGGGGGGTTGACCTGGCGGGACCGGGGCGGTCGGAATCTGGTTTGCGGCGCGCTGTGCTCGGCACGAGGCGGCCTGGGCCGGCACCGACTGGATGCCATAGATGTCGACGGGGGGGATGCCGCTGCGGAAGCGATACTCGTCGTCCTGATATCCCATGTTTGCGTAGAGGTTCAGGCCTTGCACAGGCTGGAACGACAGTTCCGCTTCCACGCCCTTGTTGCGGTAGTCGGCGAAGTTGCGGGTCAGGAAGGTGATCGTCCCATTGTCGGCGACGAGAGCGGACGGGGTCTGGAGATCACGCACGTCGAGGAGGAAGAATGTTACGTTGGCGCGTACGCGTCGGTCGAATAGATCTGATTTGAAACCCGCCTCATAGCTCCAGACCTTTTCCGGCCCAAAGGGCAGCAGTTGGCTGGCGCTGTAGGCGCGCGCGTTCCAACCTCCGGATTTGAAGCCGCGGGTCGCGCTGGCGAAAAGTAGCACGTCATCGTTCGGCTTGAAATTGACGGCGAACCGCGGCGTCCAGATCTTGACGTTTTGCTCACGCGGGATCGGCCGCCCGGAGGGTGCGATCATGTTGGCGTCTGATAAGCAGTTTGCGGGTAGCGCGCCGACCGCGTTGCAGGAGGCCCGATTGTCGCGGAAGCTCAGCTCTTTGGTCTCGTCGGTGTACCGCACGCCGGCGGTAACCGTCAGCTGGCTGGTCAGATTGACGTCTGCCTGCACATAGCCGGCAATCGCCTCGGTGGTGTTGCGCAGAGTGCGATCGGCGAGCAGGAGCGGGAACCCGCCGGGCACAACCGCAAACGGCGGGAAGGGCTGAGTGACGAGTGAAAAGGTATCGGCGAAGTCCGTACGGTTGCGCTCGTTGAAGTAGAACACGCCCGCCACATAGTTGATGAATCCAGCGCCTAGCCTGCCGTTCACCTTCACCTCTTGGGTGAACTGCTCGTGCTGGCCGTCGTTGATGATCGTCAGTCCCCCGCGCACGAAGCCCCTGACTGGCGGTACGGGGGAGGCGACGTTGGGACTCGTCCTCCCGTCGAAGAAGTCGAGGGCGAACTTCTGTGACAGGCTGACATAGCCCGTGATGAAATTAAGGGTCGTGTCGTCCGCGACGTCGATCTCGAGATTGGACGTGACGAGGTCGCTGGCGGAGCGCTGGCTCTGGCCGAAATTGGCCTTCCGTCCCGTGATCACGAGCGGTGCGTAAGGCGAGGGCGGGCCGTTCGCCTCACGCAGGCCGGTGGTCAGGAACCGTCCGGAGCAGTTGGACGGGTTGCGCGGATCGCAGTCGAAATTGAGGATGTTCTCGCCGTCGGCGACGATGTGCATGTAGGACGCGTTCCAGCGGACGCTGGGCGACAGCTCGCCCCGGAGCCCGAGGCGCGCGCCCCAGCCGTCGTCGTCATTCATCCGCTCGCCGGTGGTTGTGTTCTTCGCGAAGCCGTTGTCGTTCTGGTAATAGCCCGAGACCTTGATCGCGAAGCTGTCCGATAGGGGCAGATCGACCGAGGCGCGCCCCTGCCGTCGGCCATAGGCGCCGAAGCCGACCTCCGCGAAACCGGCGAACTCGTCTCCGGGCCTCTTCAGGATGGTGTTGATCGCGCCGCCCGTGGTGTTGCGGCCGAACAGCGTGCCTTGCGGCCCGCGCAGCACCTCGATCCGCTCGACGTCGAACAGGTTCAGGTTGTTCGCGTTCTGCCGGCTGATGTAGATGTCGTCGACATAGGTTCCGACCGGCGGGTCGAAGGTGGCGATCGTCTCCGTGTTGCCCAGGCCGCGAAGGAAGTAGGCGTTGGCGGAGCCGATGCCGGTGTTGTTGAGCGCGACGAGGTTGGGCACGTAGTTGCCGAGTTGCAGCGTGTTTTGCACCCCCTGCGCCTGCAGCGCGTCCGCCGTGAACGCGGAGATCGCGATCGGGACGTCCTGGATGTTCTCCGCACGCCGCTGCGCGGTGACGATCACGTCCTCGATGCCGCCGGTGTCCTCGGGGTCGCCCTGGGGTGTGGCGATTCCCGTCTGCTGCTCGGACGCCGGGGAAGCGTCGCCGGTCTGCGTCTGCGCGCCCGCTGGCGCGGCGAGGGACAGGGCGAGCGCGGTGGTCGCGAGCAGCAGCTTCATGGGCGTTGGCTTCCTCGAATGGTGGACGGTTCCGGCGGACCTCTGTTCTGCGGCGCAGTTTTAGTTTGTCCGGACAAATTTTCATGTATGCTCGCCGCTGTCAAGCTGGGGCTCCGGCGAAAGGATCGTGCGTGGACGGACTTGCCTATCGAACGCTGGTCTTCGTTCACCTGCTGTTGTTTGTGCTGTGGTTGGGCGCGGATGTCGGCGTATTCGTGCTGGGGCAGCACTTCCGCAAACGCCGGGTCTACAGCCTGGAGCAGCGGCTCGCGCTCCTGAAGCTGCTGGTCGCGGTCGACATGACGCCGCGCACCGCCTGGGCGCTGATGGTGCCGATCTCGCTCACGCTCGCGGTCGCAGGCGGCTGGGCAGTGCTGCCGGCCTGGGTGCTGGCGGCGGCTTGGGCGATTGGGGCGGCGTGGCTGTTCCTGGTCTGGGACGCGCATTTGCACGACCAGACGCCCCGCGGGGTGCGCGACCGGCGGCTGGAGCTGCCGATCAAGCTTTCGATCATGCTCGGCTATCTCGGGCTGGGCCTCTGGTCCTTGGCTCATGGGACGCCGATCCTGGCGGAGTTCGCGGCATGGAAGGCGTTGCTGTTCGGCCTGATTTTCGCCGCGGCGATCGGGATCGACTGGCAATTCAAGCCGGTCGGCCCGCAGCTCGGTCGGCTGATCGCGGAGGGCTCGTCCGACGCGACCGAGCTGCCGCTGCTCTGCACCATGAACCGCACGCGGCTGTGGGTGTGGGCGGTGTATCTGCTGCTGCTCGCGACCGCCTGGCTGGGTGTGGTCAAGCCGGCGTGATTATTCGCTTGACGCGGCAAAGTTGTCCGGACAACTGTCCATTATGACCGCAGCCGGCTATCGGGTGAACTGGGACGCGCTGGCGAGCGTGCTGTTCGTGCCCGGATCGCGTCCCGACCGTTTCGGCAAGGCGCTGGCGAGCGGCGCGGGGCTGGTCTGCGTCGACCTGGAGGATGCGGTGCCCGCCCCCGACAAGGCCGCCGCGCGCGATGCGGCGCTCGCCGCGATCGGGCCGGGGCTCGCGATCCGGATCAACCCCGTGACGACCCGCGACGGCCTTGCCGACCTGCTCGCGCTCGCCGCCGCGCCGCAACTGCCGCCGGTGTTCGTGCCGAAAGTCGAGCATGAGGAGCAGCTGGCGATCGTCGCGGGCGTGCTCGGCGAGCGGGCGGCGCTGGTGCCGCTGATCGAGACGCCCCGCGGGCTCCGCCGTGCGTACCGGATCGCGGCGTACCCTCGCGTTCCGGCGATGATGTTCGGGGGCGGCGACATGGCGGCCGAGCTCGGCGTCGCGCTCGCCTGGGAGCCGCTGCTCCATGCCCGATCCGCCTTCGTCGTGGCGGCGGCGGAGGCGGGGAAGCCTGCCGTCGATGTACCCTGGATTTCGCTCGACGACGCGGCGGGGCTGGCCGACGAGGCGGAGCGCGCCCGTGCGCTCGGCTTCACCGCCAAGGCGGCGATCCACCCCGCCCAGGTCGCGGCGATCGAGGCCACGTTCCGGCCGACGCCCACCGCCGTCGAGGAAGCGCGCCAGGCAGAGGCGGCGTTCGCGGCGGCCGGGGGCGGCGCGGCGCGTTTCAATGGCAAGATGCTGGAAGCGCCGGTGATGCGTGCCTATCGCCGCACCCTGGCGAGAGCGGGAGAGGTCGATGCGTGACAGTGTCGTGGAGGTGGCCCCAGGGCGGTTCCGGGAGGTGCAGGGGCGTTACTTCGAGGATTTCGAAGTGGGCCACATCTACGAGCATCGTCCCGGCCGCACCATCACCGACGCGGACAACGTCTGGTTCACGCTGCTGACCATGAACACCCACCCGGCGCATTTCGATTACGAGTTCTCGAAGAAGACGGAGTTCGGCAAACCGCTCGTCGTCAGCCCCTTCACCATCGCGCTGATGACCGGCATGAGCGTGTCCGACACCTCGGGCAAGGCGATCGCAAACCTCGGCTGGGACGAGGTGCGCATGACCGCTCCCCTGTTCGTCGGCGACACGCTTTATGCCGAGAGCGAGGTGCTGGAAAAGCGCGAGAGCAAGAGCCGGCCCGATCAAGGCATCGTGACCTTCCGGACGATCGGCAAGAACCAGGACGGCAAGACCGTCAGCACCTATAAGCGCACCGTGCTCGTCTGGAAACGCGGCCACGGACCCGTGGACGACTAGCATGATCACCCCCGACCCCGCCCGACGGAGCATCTGATGGCCACCGCCCTGCAACTCGAACCCGCCGCCGCGCCCTTCATCGATCCCGATGAAGAAGGGGCGCTGATCGACGCCATCGCGCGCTGGGTGGACAAGGAGGTCCGTCCGGTCGTGATGAAGCACGACCACGACGATATCTGGCCCGCCGAGCTGGTCGCGCAGATGTGCGAGATGGGGCTGTTCGGGGCGACGATCGGCAAGGACTATGGCGGGCTGGGGCTGCCGGCGACGACCTATGCCAAGATCGTCGCGCATATCGCGTCTTATTGGATGGCGATCACCGGCATCTTCAACTCGCACCTGATCATGGCGGCCGCGGTCGAGCGGTTTGGGACGGAGGCGCAAAAGCGGCAATGGCTGCCCCGCTTCGCCACCGGCGAGATCCGCGGCGGGCTGGCGCTAACCGAGCCGAACGCGGGCACCGACCTGCAGGCGATCCGCACCGTCGCCAGGCGCGAGGGCGACGATTACGTCATCAACGGGTCCAAGACCTGGATCTCCAACGGCGTCCAGGGCTCGTGTTTCGCGCTGCTGGTCAAGACCGACCCGAAGGCCGAGCCGCGCTACAAGGGCATGAGCTTGTTCATCGCGCCCAAGGGGCCGGGCTTCACCGTCGGGAAGCAGTTCGAGAAGCTCGGCTACAAGTCGATCGACTCGGCGGAGCTGGTGTTCGAGGATTATCGCCTTCCCGCCGCCAACCTGATCGGCGAGCGCGAGGGGCAGGGCTTCTTTCAGGCGACCGGCGGGCTGGAGCTGGGCCGCATCAACGTCGCCGCGCGCGGCGTCGGGCTGGCCGAGGGTTCGCTCCGGCTCGCGACGGAATATGCGCAGGTCCGCGAGACGATGGGCAAGCCGATTGCCGAGCACCAGGCGATCCAGCTGAAGCTGGGCGAGATGGTCACCCGCGCGCGCGCCGCGCGGCTGCTCACGATGGACGCCGCGCAAGCCTATGATCGCGGCGAGCGCTGCGACATGGAGGCGGGAATGGCGAAATACTTCGCGTCCGAGGCCGCGGTGCGCAACTCGGAGGAGTCGCTCCGCATCCATGGCGGCTACGGCTATTCGAAGGAGTACGACATCGAGCGCTATTACCGCGACTCGATCCTGATGTGCATCGGCGAGGGCACCAACGAGATGCAGCGCATGATCATCGCCAAGCAGTGGGTGAAGCGTAACCCCGCATGACCTTGCGCCTCCCCTTGAGCGGGTTCCGCGTCCTGTCGGCCGAACAATATGGCGCGGGGCCCTATGGGACGATGTTCCTGGCGCAGCTGGGGGCGGAGGTGATCAAGATCGAGCCGCCGAAGGGAGGCGACACCGCGCGCCAGGTCGGCCCGCATTTCCTGCGCGAGGGCGAGAGCGTCTATTTTCACGCGTTCAACCTCAACAAGCGCTCGCTCACCCTCGACCTGACGCGGTCCGAGGGACAGGCGGTGCTGCGGCGGCTCGCCGCGGACGCCCACGCGGTCGCGAACAACATGCGCGGCGACCTGCCTGAAAAGCTGGGACTCACTTATGCGGCGCTCCGCGAGGTGAACCCCGCGATCGTCTGCGCGCACCTGTCGGCGTACGGCCGCGACAACGAACGGGCGCGCTGGCCGGGCTATGACTATCTGATGCAGGCCGAAGCCGGCTTCCTGTCGCTGACCGGCGAACCCGACGCGCCGCCGGCGCGCTTCGGCCTGTCGATGGTCGACTTCATGACCGGCGCGCAGATGGCGATCGGGCTGCTCGCGGCGCTGCTCGACGCCCAGCGGACGGGCGAGGGGCGCGACGTCGATGTGGACCTGCTCTCGGCGGCGCTGCATCAGCTCAGCTATCCGGCGGTCTGGTATTTGAACGAAGGCGACGTCACCGGGCGCGTGGCGCGCTCGGCCCACCCCTCCGTCACCCCGTCGCAGCTGTTCCGCACCGCCGACGGCTGGATCTTCGTCATGGCGCAGTTGCCGAAGTTCTGGACGGTGCTGGTGGAGCGGATCGGACGTCCCGACCTGGCCGACGACCCGCGCTTTCTGAGGCCCGCCGACCGGCTCGCCCATCGCGACGCGCTGACCGAAACGCTGGACGCGGTGTTCGGGACGGCACCGACCGCGCACTGGCTGGAGCGGCTACAGGGCCATATGCCGGTCGCGCCGGTGCACGATGTGGCGGCGGCTCTCGACAGCGGCTTCGTCGCGGGCACCGGGATGGTCGATACGGTCGCGCACTCGGACCGGCCGGACCTGCGGGTGCTGGCGAGCCCGATCCGGCTCGACGGCGAGCGCCTGCCGAACCGCGCCGGGCCGCTGTTGGGCGCGGACAGCAAGGCCGTGCTGGCCGAGGCGGGTTTCGCACCCGACGAGGTGGCGCAACTGCGTGCCGAGGGCGTGATCTGAGCGATGGGCAAGCTCGCCGGGATCAGGGTCGTCGACCTGTCGCTGTTCCTGCCCGGCCCGATGATGACGCTGATGATGGCCGATCAGGGCGCGGAGGTCATCAAGGTCGAGCCGCCTGCCGGCGACCCGGCGCGCGAGCAGGCCCCGTTCGAGGCGGGGCAATCGGTCTGGTTCCGCAACCTCAACCGCGGCAAGACGAGCCGTGCCCTCGACCTGAAAAGCGAAGAGGGGCGCGCGGCGTTATGGGAGCTGATCGACGGAGTGGACGTGTTCGTCGAGGGGTTCCGGCCCGGCGTGATGGCGCGGCTCGGCTTCGGCTATGACGCGGTCGCGGCGCGCAATCCGCGCCTCGTCTATTGCTCGATCAGCGCCTTCGGGCAGGAGGGCGCGCTCGCGCACCATCCGGCGCACGACATGGCGGTGCAAGCGCTCGCCGGCACGCTCGCTGTCAATGACGGGCCGGATGGAGCCCCGGTGGTGCCCGGCGTGCCGGCTGCGGACATGGCGGCGGGGCTGACTGCGCTGTCGGCGGTGCTGATGGCGCTGGTCGGGCGGGAGCGCACCGGGCGCGGCGACCATGTCGATATCGCTATGTACGACGCGCTGCTGCCCTGGACCGCGCATTGGGGCGGCTCGGCGATCGCGGGCGGCCCGGCGCCGCGCTCGGCCGAGCAGCGCTCGCTAGGCGGTGCGGCCTTCTACAACGTCTACCGCACGGCCGATGGTAGGCATGTGGCGCTGGGCGGGCGCGAGACGAAGTTCGTCCGCACCCTGCTGACCGCGCTTGAGCGGCCCGACCTGATCCCGCTCGGCGATGCGCCGGCGGGAGAGCAAGGGGCGCTGATCCGGTTCCTGCGCGAGGCCTTCCAGACGCGAACGCGCGACGAGTGGGTCGCGTGGTTTGCCGACAAGGATGTCGCCTTCGCGCCCGTGCTCGACCTGCGCGAGGCGCTGGATCAGCCGCATGTGACCGAGCGAGGTCTGCTGGTCGAGCACGAAGGCTCGCATCAGATCGCCTCCCCGATCCGCTTCGCCGGCGAGCGATGGGAGCCGCGTGGTGCGCCGGAGTTGGTGACAAGCCCCTCTCCCTTGAGGGGAGAGGGGCAGGCGCGAAGCGCCGGGGAGAGGGTGTGACCCGCGGCCCCTCTCCCAGCTCTCGCTGGCGCGAGAGCTGTCCCTCTCCCCTTGAGGGAGAGGGACTAAGGCGAGTCCACCTCGATGTGCATGGAATAGGCGAAGCGATCGCCGGGATGGTGGCTGGCAGAGATCTCCAGCACCCGGCCGCTCGCGTCATGGTAGCAGCGCAGGATCCTGAGCGTCGGCGAGCGGCGCGGCACGGCGAGCGCGCGCGACACGTCGCCCGACGCGGGCACCGCCTGAATGTCCTGCGTCACGCGCGCGATCGGGATGCCGCTCAGCTCTTCCACCTGGCGGAACAAGGTTTCGCCGCCCAGATCGATGCGGTCTGCGATTCCGGCCAGATCGGGGTGGAGATAGGCCTGGGTGAGCGCGATCGGCCGCGCGTCGCCGCCGCCGACGCGGATGCCGCGAAAGCACGGCCAGTCGCCCGCGGCCGCCGCGCCGCCCATCTCGCTGACGAGCACCTTGGGCAGGGGAGCGGACTTGCACCGTTCGAAGGTGATGCGCGTATCGTGCGCATATTGCAGGATTTCGCCGACGTTGGAGAGCGGCTGGTGCAGCGCGCCGCCGCGCGCGGCGGCGGGCTGGATCGTCGTGCCGGAGCCGCGCCGGCGCTTGATCAGCCCCTCCGACTGCAACGCGCGCAGCGCCTCGCGCACCGTGAAGCGGCTGACGCCATAGGCCTGGCACAGCTCCGCTTCGGTCGGGAACTGGTCGGGCGCGGCGAAGGCGTTGTCGAGCACCTGCCGCCGCAGTTCGTCGGCCAGCACGCGATAGCGCGGGCGACGGGTGGCGGTTGCGGCGGTCAATGGGCGGCTCCTCGGCTCGGTCAGGGGCAGGCCCGATGACCGCCGCCTCCCTTAGCCGAACGGAGGCGCTTGCACATCACCTCCGACGGCCGATTGGTCCGGACATGCACGGACGCGCGCGGTTGCACCTGCTCGACTGGCTGGGCTGCGTCGGGGGAGCGCTGCGGGCGCCGGTGGCGGACGCGGCGCGCCGGGCCGGGCCGGACGTGTTGGAGCGGGTCGGCTATCTCGGCAACGTGCTGGAGATGGACGACGTTCACCGCGCGGCCTTGCTGCATCCCGGACCCGTGGTCTGGCCGGCGGCGCTGTCGGCGGCCCGCGAGGCAGGCTGTGGCATGGCCGCGATGCTCGACGGGGCGATCCGGGGCTATGAGGCGATGATCGCGGTGGGCGCGACCTTTGACGCGTTCCACTACGCCCACTGGCACCCGACCGCGACGGCGGGGGGATTCGGCGGCGCGGCGGCGGCGGCGGCGATCTTCGGCCTCTCGCCCGAGCAGACCGTGTGGGCGCTGGGCCATTCGGGCTCGACGGCCTGCGGGCTGTGGCACATGCGCCATGCCGACGTCATGACCAAGCAGCTCCACGTCGTGCATGCCTCGCTGGAGGGGCTGTGGTGCGCGCGCACGGCGCGGGCCGGGTTCACGGGACCGGCGGCGATCCTGGAAGGGCCGCAGGGTCTATATGAAGCGATGACGCGCGCGCCCAAGCCGCTGATGCTGGGCGAGGGCTGGCACCTGGCGGAGGTGAGCTTCAAGCCCTGGGCGGCGTGCCGGCATGCCCACCCGGCGATCGACGCCGCACTGGCGCTGAAGGACGAGGGCGCGCTCGGCGGGGAGGTGCTGGTCGAGACCTACGCGGATGCGCTGGCCTTCTGCGATAGGCCGGCGCCGCGCACGCCGGTGGAGGCCAAGTTCTCGCTCCAGCACGCGGTCGCGGTGGTAGCCGAGCGCGGCGCGCCGACGCCGGCCGACTTCGAGCCGGACGCGATCTCGGCGCTGGCGAAGTCGCGGGCGCGGGTGCGGGTTGCGGAGGCGGCCGAGTTCAGCGCACGCTACCCCGAGCATTTCGGCGCGCGGGTGACGGCAGGCGGGCGGACAGTCGAGCTGTCGGACACGCTTGGGGATCCCGAGCGGCCGCTGTCTTCTGACGGCGTGATCGCCAAGGCGCGGGCGCTGATGGCGTGGGGCGGCCTGCCGGACGCCGCGGCGGAGCGGGGCGTGGCGCTGGCGCTGGAGGGCGACGATCCGGCGGCGCTGGTTGCCTGGCTGGAGGAGGTCGTGTGACCCCGACCGAGCGACTCCTCGCCTTTGCGGTCGCCGAGCACCGGCTGCCGGGCGAGGTGCGTGCGGACGCGGAGCGGCTGCTCGCGGACACGCTGGCGGTAGGCGCGGCGGGCGCGAGCGCGCCGGGGGCGGACGCGGTGCTCGCGGCGGCGCGGGCCTGGGGGCAGTCGGACGAGGCTCGGCTAATCGGCTCCGCCTCCGTTCGCCCTGAGCTCGTCGAAGGGCGTCCTTCCCTCGCAAGCGTGGGCCGCCCTTCGGCAGGCTTAGGGCGAACGGAAGAAGGCGGTGGTTCGTGCGCCGGCGGGGAGCACCTCCCCGCCCCTTCCGCCGCCTTCGTCAACGGCTTCCGCATTCATTGCCTCGAGTGGGACGCGGTACATGAGCCGGCCGTCGTTCATGCGCTCTCCGTCGTTACCGCCGCGCTCGGGGCCGTCATCGACCGGGCGGGCGGGTGCGATCCGGAGGAGGCGCTGGTGGCGCTCGCCGTCGGGGTCGACGTGGCGAGCGGGTTGGGCGTGGCGGCCACGTCACCGCTCACCTTCTTCCGGCCTGCCACCGCCGGGTGCCTGGGGGCGGCGCTTGCGGTGGCGCGGATCACGGGCGCACCAGCGGCGGACGCGCTGAGCCTCGCCTATTCCTTCGCGAGCGGGACGATGCAGGCACATGTCGAGGGCTCGATCGCGCTGCCGCTGCAGATCGCGAACGCGGCGCGGGCGGCGGTGATGGCCGCGGACCTGGCGAAGGCGGGGCTGACCGGACCGCACGACGTGCTGGAGGGGCCCTTCGGCTATCTGCGGCTGTTCGACCAGGGCGCGCTTACGACCTACACCGACCGGATCGGCGAGCGCTGGCTGATCCGTGAGGTCTCGACCAAGCCATACCCTTCGGGGCGGGCGAGTCACGGGGTGCTGGGAGTTCTGTCGACAGTGCTCCCGCCGGCGCGGGAGCACGGGATCGTCGCGGTGGAGGCGTATGTGCCGCCACTGGTGGCGCGGCTGGTCGGACGGCCGTTCCTGCCGCAGATGACCCCGGCCTATGCACGTTTGTGCCTTCCGTTGCTCGCCGCTCTGATGCTGCGCGACGGACAGATCGACCCGCGCCGCTTCACGCCCGAGACTTTCGCCGACCCGGCCGTCGGGGCGCTGGCGGCGCGGGTGACGATCCGGGACGACGGCAACCCCGACCCGAACGCGCTGTCTCCGCAGCGCCTGAGGATTACCATGAGCGACGGCACGACGCGCGAGCACGCGATCCAGGCGACGCTCGGTGCGCCTGACGCCCCCCTCTCGCCCGAGCAGGCGGCCACCAAGCGCGACCTTGCCCGCGCGCTCGCGCCTGACGCCGATCCCCGCCTGTTCGACGACCCGCTCGACTGGTTCTGCGGGCGAAAAGTCACACAAGGCGCCGGGTTAGCCCCCGCACATCCTGTAGGACAGGATTATCGATGACTTATCCCACCTATTTCGAGGCGTTCGACGCGCGGGAGATGCTGGCCGACTATCCGATCGGAGATGCCTTCCTGGCCCGCTACCGCACGATGAGCCGGGACGAGCTGCGCAGCCTTCAGGAGGCGCGGTTCGCGCGGCTGATGCGGCGCGGGTGGGACGTGCCCTTCTATCGCCGGCTCTGGGGCGCGCAGGGCATCGAGCCAGGCGATATCCGCGGCCTCGACGATCTCCCGAAGCTGCCCGTCTATGACAAGGCGGACCTGATGGCGTCGGTGGCCGAGCACCCGCCCTTTGGCGACTTCGCCGGCCTCGGCGATCCGGCGACGCGACCGCCCGCCATCCTGCACACCACCAGCGGCACCACCGGACGACCGCAGCCGCTGCTGTTCGGGCCCAAAGGACGGGAGATCACCAACCTGCTCGTCGGGCGGATGTACCGCTGGCAGGGGCTTGGGGCGGGCGATGTGGTGCAGTCGGTCTATGGCCACGGTATGATCAACGGCGGGCACTATATCCGCGAGGCGGTGACGCACTTCACCAACGCGCTGTTCCTGTCGGCGGGAACCGGGGTGGAGACGCGCTCGGCGGCGCAGGTCAGGCTGATGGCGGATTTCGGCGTGACCGTGCTGGTCGGCTTCGTCGATTATCTGCGCAAGCTGGCCGAAGTGGCGCGCGAGGAGGGGCTGCTGGAGCAGATGCGGGTGCGGATGATCTGCGGGCATCTGGGCACGGAAGACCGTGCCGCGACCGAGGCCGCCTGGGGCGGGGCCAAGGCGTTCGACTGGTATGGCGTGGGCGACACCGGCTCGATCGCGGGCGAAGGGCCGGAGCGCGACGGCCTCTATGTCTGGGAGGACGCGCAATATCTGGAGCTGCTGGGCGTCGACGACGGCCGGCCTGTCGCGGCGGGCCAGACGGGCGACATGGTGGTCACCTGCCTGTTCAAGGACGACGTCGCGCCCTGCATCCGCTTCAACACCCACGACATCACGCACGAGCTGTCGGGCCGCGGCCAGATCGCTTTCAAACGGATTGCCGGCTTCAAGGGCCGCAGCGACAATATGGTGAAGTTGCGGGGGATCAATGTCTTCCCCCATGCGATCGGCGCGATCATCGAGAACCGTAGCGACCTGACCGGGGAATATGTCTGCCGCCTGACCCGCGATCCGGCGAGCGGACGCGACGACATGCTGGTGGTGCTGGAGAGCCGCGGCGGGAGTGACGCGGGGCAGCTCGCGGCGGTGCTGCGGCAGGGGTTGGGGGTGGAGGTCGTGGTGGAGCTGTGCGCGCCGGGCGGGACGGCGCAGGCGACCCAGATCGACGTGCGGCAGAAGCCGATCCGGCTGATCGACGAGAGGGGGTTGTGAGGGGGACTTCCCCAGTCCTCCCCAGCTCCGCTGGGGAGGGGGACCGCCGGCCCCCTTGGGCCGGTGGTGGAGGGGCGTTAGCTACGAGCGACCCGCCCAGCCGCAATGCCCCTCCACCGTCCGGCTGCGCCGGACGGTCCCCCTCCCCAAGCGCAGCTTGGGGAGGACCGCAATGATCGACTTCGCCGACCTGGAGCGCCGCAACGCAGCCCTGAACGCCTTCATCGATTGGGACCGTTCGGCCGCGTTCGGGGCGGGGCCGCTCGCGGGCGTGGCCATGGGGATCAAGTCCAACATCGCGGTGGCCGGCCTGCCCTGGACCGCCGGCATGGGCCTGCGCCGGAATGTCGTGGCGGAGCGCGACGCAGAGGTGGTGCGGCGGTTGCGCGACGCCGGCGCTGCGATCCTGGGCACGCTCAACATGCACGAGGCGGCGCTCGGCGCGACCACCGACAACGCGTTCTACGGCCGGACCCACAACCCGCATCGCCACGGGCACACGCCGGGCGGCAGCTCGGGCGGGAGCGGCGCGGCGGTGGCGGCGGGACTGTGCGACGCGGCGCTCGGCACCGACACGCTCGGCTCCGTGCGCATCCCGGCGGCGTACAACGGCGTCTACGGCCTGAAGCCGACGCGTGGGGCGGTTCCGGACGACGGCCTGGTGTTCCTCGATGCGCGCTTCGACAGCATCGGCCCGCTCGCCCGCGACCTCGACATGTTGGAGCAGGTCTGGCGCGTGATCGGCCGTGACGACGGGCCCGGCGCGCCGTTCGCCCGGGTGTACCGGCTCGCCGGCGGGCCGGAGGTGGAGCCTGCGGTCGCGCAGGGTTTCGCGCGCGCCATGGACGCGATCGGGATGCCTGCGGGAACGCTCGACCTTGGCGACCTGACCGCGATCCGGCTCGCAGCGCTGGCCGATGTCGCGCGAGCGCTCATCGCCGACCTGGGCGAGGATCGAATCGCCAGGGCCGACCTGATCTCGCCCGAGCTTCACTTCGTGCTGGGCGCGCTGGAGAAGCTGCCGACCGACCGCGACCGGCTGCAGCGCACCCGCCACGCGCTCGTCGACGCGCTGGCGGAGGACGGCGTGCTGGCGATGCCTACCACGCCGCAGGTTGCTTTCGCGCAGGGCGGCGCGCCCCCGGCCACCCAGGCCGACTTCACCGGCCTCGCCAATGTCGCCGGCCTGCCTGCCATCGCCTGCCCCGCGGGGCGCGACGAGGGGGGGCTGCCCGTTTCGGTCCAGCTCGTCGGGCCTGCGGGCAGCGAGACGCGGCTGATCGCGCTCGCGCGCACCCTCGAACCCGCGCTGGGCGGCCCCGTCCTGCCGTCAACCCCGCCAGGAGACTGATCGATGCGCATCCTCGTCCTGTTCAACCTGAAGCCTGGGGTCGATCCGGCGGAGTATGAGCGGTTCGCCCGTGAGACCGACATTCCCGGCGTCAACGGGCTGTCGTCGGTCATCGACTTCACCGTCCACCGCGCGACGGGGCTGTTCGGCAGCGATGCCCCGTCCCCCTACCAATATGCGGAGGTGATCGACGTGACGAACCTCGACCACTTCATCGCGGACGTCTCCACGGACGCGGTGCAGGCGGTCGCGGCGCGCTTCGCGGAGTTCGCGGACGATCCGAAGTTCATCCTGACCGAGGATCTCTGATGCGGTTTACCGGCAAGGTCGTGGTCGTCACCGGCTCGGGCCGGGAGCGCGGGCTGGGACAGGGCATCCTGCAACGCTTCGCCGACGAGGGGGCGGCCTGCGTCGTGTCCGACATGGCGATCACGGACGAGGCGGCGGGCGTCGCGGACGAACTGCGAGGGCGCGGCACGGAAGTGGAGGCGATCGCCTGCGACGTATCGGATGCGAGCCAGTGCGCAAGCTTGGTCGAACGAGCGGTGGCGCGGTTCGGCCGGCTGGACGTGTTCGTCAACAATGCCGGGATCGGTTTCATGATGAAGCCGCTGCTCGATGTGGAGCCTGCCGATTGGGCCAAGGTGCTCGCGGTCAATCTGTCCGGCGCGTTCTACTGCACGCAGGCGGCCGCGCGCGCGATGATCGCTCGGGGCGGGGGTGGGCGGATCATCAACATCGCCTCGCAGGCGGCGAAGACCGGCTTTCCGCATCTGCCCGCCTATGTCAGCTCCAAGCACGGCATGATCGGCCTGACGCGGGCGAGCGCTGTCGAACTGGGGCGGCACGGCATCACGGTCAATGCGGTCTGCCCCAACCACGTCACCACCGCGCTGGGCGCCGAGCAGAACGCATACTTCTCCAAGCTGCTCGGGTTCGACAGCGTGGACGCGTACCTCGCCAACATGGCCGCCAGGAACCCGATGGGCCGCCCCGGCCTGCCGGGCGACACCGCGGCCGCTTGCGCCTGGCTCGCCAGCGACGACGCCGCTTATGTCACGGGCGAAGCGCTGAACGTGTCGGGCGGGGAGGAGATGCACTAGCTTGCGCCCCTCTCCCTTAAGGAGAGGGGCAGGCGCGGAACGCGCCGGGGAGAGGGTGTGAGAGGGACCGCGCCCTCTCCCTGCTCGCTTCGCGAGCTGTCCCTCTCCCCTTAAGGGAGAGGGACGTGAAGGAAGAAAGGATCGACTGGCCGAACGGCGCGAAGCTGGCGCTGTCCGTGGTCGTCAACGTCGAGGAAGGCTCCGAGATGACGGTCGCGCGGGGCGACAAGGGCATGGAGCCGGTGGACGAGCTCGGCATCCACCTGAAGGCGCCGATCCGCAACTACGGCAACGAGTCGAATTACCTTTACGGCATCAAGGCCGGCGCGCCGCGCGTGGTGACGCTGCTGCGCGAGTATGGCGTCAAGGCGTCGTGGACCGTGGCCGCCCTGTCGCTGGAGAACCATCCGGAGATCGCCCAAGCCATCCGCGACCTAGGGCATGAGCCCGTCAGCCATGGCTGGCGCTGGGTGCATCAGTTCAAGATGGACGAGGCCGCGGAACGCGACTTCATCCGTCGCGCGGTCGCCTCGATCGAGCGGACGACCGGCACGCGGCCCTATGGGTGGCTCAGCCGCTACCTCCATACCGACAACACGCGGCGGCTGCTGATCGAGGAGGGCTTCCGCTATCACATGGACGACTATTCGGGCGACGTGCCCTTCTGGGATCGCGCCACCGTGCCCGGCCGGCCGATCGCGATCGTGCCGTATCAGCTCGACAGCAACGACATGAAGATGTGGACCGACCCGGCTTATACGCCCGTCAATTGGCTCGACTATGCGCGGCGCTGCTTCGACCAGCTCTATCGCGAGGGTGAGGCGGGCAACCCGAAGATGATGAGTCTGGGGCTGCATCTCCGCATCATCGGTCGGCCGGGGCGGATCTGGGCGCTCGAGGAGTTCCTGCGGCACGCCCGCGCGCATGAGGGGGCGTGGTTCGCGACGCGGCTGGAGATCGCGGATGCGCTGGCGGCGGTGGAGCCGGCGTGATGGAGCATGTCCTCGTCCTCCCCAAGCTGTGCTTAGGGAGGGGGACCGCCGAAGGCGGTGGAGGGGCGGCGGGCGTAGCCCGCCGGCTTCGCCGGCGGCCCCTCTATCATCGGCTTCGCCGACGGTCCCCCTCTCCAAGCACAGCTTGGGGAGGACGGGTGTGATCCGTCTCGAACGCCACGGCGCGATCGCGCATCTGGTCCTGGATCGTGCGGCGAAGCGCAACGCGATCACGCAGGCGATGTGGGAGCGGTTTCCCGGCCTGATCGGCGAGGCAATGGCCGACCCCGCCGTCCGCGTGCTGATCCTGCGCGCGGCCGAGCCCGGCGCCTTTTCCGCGGGAGCCGACATCGGCGAGTTCGCGACCGGCGCGCGCGACCCGAACTGGCGGGCGCGCAATCAGGCAGCGATCGCGGCCGCCCAGCTTGCGCTTGCACGCGCGGCGAAGCCGACCATCGCCTGGATCGAGGGCGATTGCGTGGGCGGCGGCTGCGGGCTCGCCATCGCGTGCGACCTGCGCGTCGCCACGGCGGCTGCGCGGTTCGGGATCACGCCCGCCAAGCTCGGCCTCGTCTACTCGCTCCACGACACGAAGCTGCTGGTCGACCTGGTCGGCCCGGCGCAGGCGAAGCGCATCCTGTTCACCGCCGAGCTGATCGACGCCGGCGAGGCGCACCGGATCGGGCTGGTCGACCTGCTCGATGCCGATGCGCTCGCGCTGGCGGAGCGGATCGCGGCCAACTCGGCGCATACGGCGCGCGAGGCGAAGGCGATGGTGCGACGCATCCTGGACGGCCAGGCGGAGGACGATGGGACGACACGGGCGCTGTTCGCCGACGCTTTCGACGGGCCGGACTTTCAGGAAGGAGTCGCGGCATTCCTGGAGAAGCGGAGGCCGCGTTTTGTCTAGTCTCGCCCGTCACCCCGGCCTTGAGCCGGGGTCCATCTATTTGCAGGGGAAGCGCCAAGAGGCGAGATGGATGCCGGCTCAAGGCCGGCATGACGGTGTTCCGGCATGACAGTCCTCACCCATGGTCGCATCTTGGGCGCAACCGCGGCGACGCCGGACCTCGATGCCGCTCTCGCCGACTATCGCGACCGGCTCGGGCTGGAGCTGATCGAACAGGGCCGCCTTCCCGACGACCTCGCCGCCGCCTGGGGCTGCCCCGGCGTTGCGGGCGCGCGGTATGCGGCGCTTCAACCCGTAAGCGGCGCGCCCTGCACGGTGCGGTTGGTCGAGCAGCCGGTGCCGCCCGACTTCCGCCCGACGCGCAGCTTCGGCTGGGCGGCGTTCGAGCTGACGGTGCAGGACGTGTTCGGCTGGCCGGAGCGCCTCGCCGACGCGGGCTTCGAGATCGTGGGCCAGCCGCGCGAGATTCCTGGCCTGCCCTATTTCGTCGCGATGCAGATGCTGGGACGCGGCCGAGAGATGATCTACCTGAACGAGGTCCGCGCCGACACGCCGACCTCCGACCTGCCGCGCGCACGCTCGCCGGTCGATCACATCTTCATCGTCATCCTGGCGACCCCCGACCGCGCCGCAACGCTCGCCTGGTATCGGGAGACGCTGGGACTGGAGGAGGGCGGGACCTACACGATCCCTTACACGATGATCAGTCAGGCGTTCGGCCTGCCGGCCGACACGCTGCATGGCCTCAGCATGGCGCAGAAGGGGCGGATGCCGATCGTGGAGATCGACGATTATCCGGCGGAGGCGACCGCGCGCCCGACCTTGGCCGGAATGCTGCCGCCCGGGAACAGCCTGGTCACGCTGGCGGTGGAGCGGCTGCCCGCGCTCGACTGGATCGCGCCGCCGGTCCGGCGGGAGGGTCCGGTCTGTCGCGGGCGGCGGACCGGGACGGTGCGCGGCCCAGCGGGCGAGCTGCTGGAGCTGGTGGAGATCGGCTGAACGCCGTGCTCCCGCGCAGGCGGGAGCCCAGAGCCAGGAACGATGTCGCTCAGTAACCCTGGGCTCCCGCCTGCGCGGGAGCACGCTATGGCAGCAGCACCGTGCTGCCGGTGGTGCGGCGCGCCTCCAGGTCGCGATGGGCCTGTGCGACGTCCTCGAGCGCGTAGCGCTGGCCGATCGTGACCTTGACCTTGCCCGAGCGGATCATCGCCCAGAGCGCGTCCGCGCCGGCGGCGCGCTCGCCGGTTTCCGTATAATAATGGTAGAGCATCGGCCGCGTGTTGTAGAGCGAGCCCTTCTGCGCGAGCACGCCCAGGCTGATGCCCGTAACGGGCGCGGAGGCATTGCCGTAGCTGATGATGCAGCCGCGGATGCCTGTCGAGTCGAGCGAGGCTTCCCAGGTGTCCGCGCCCACACCGTCATAGGTGACGCGCACGCCCGCGCCCCCGGTCAGCGCGCGGACGCGCGGCGCGACGGTCTCCCGCGTGTAGACGATGGTCTCCTCCGCCCCCGCCTCCCGCGCCAGCGCCGCCTTCGCGTCGTCGCCAACCGTGCCGATCACGCGCACGCCCCTGGCGGCAAGCCACTGCACCAGGATCAGGCCGACCCCGCCGGCTGCTGCGTGGACCAGCGCCCAGTCGCCCGCATGGACGGGCCAGGCGCGCTCCGCCAGGAACTCGGCGGTGCAGCCCTTGAGCAGCGCGGCGGCCGCGGTCTCGTAATCGATGTCGTCGGGCAGCTTGAACAGGGCGGCCGCGGGCATGATCCGGTGGGTCGCATAGGCCCCGCGGTCCGGCCCGAAGTTCGCGACCCGGTCTCCGACGGTTAGGCCCGTGCCCAACCCGACCGCCTCAACCACGCCCGCCCCCTCCTGGCCCAGCCGGCTCGGCAGCTCGGCGGGATAGATGCCGCGACGGTAGTAGGTGTCGATGAAGTTGAGGCCCACCGCCGTCGTGCGGACCAGCACCTCGCCGGGGCCGGGCTCGGGCAGCTCCGTCTCGCGCCACCGGATCACCTCCGGCCCGCCCACGCTCTCGAACCAAGCCTCGCGCGCGGTCACCATGTCTTGCCTCCGATCCAGGTCCCGATCACGGCGCGGAAGGGTTGCACCTCCACCCGGCCCCAAACCCCGGCCTGGTAGTAGGGGTCGCCGTCGAGCAGCGCCTGCGCCTCCGCCCGGTCCGCCGCTTCGACGATCAGCAGCGAGCCTGTGAACGAGTCGCCGTCGCGCAGCGGCCCGCCGACCGCGATCCGGTGAGCCTGCGCCTCCGCATAGGCGAGGTGCGCCGCGAGATGCTCCTGGCGCAGGCGGGGGGCATCGGGCGCGTCCCAGGCCATGATCGCGAACAGGCTCATGCGTTCTCGGCCAGGCGCCGGCGATAGGCGCGCGCGATCAGCGGCAGCAGCAGCAACGGCACGATCCCGTACAGGATCGGCACCGCGCCCACCGCCCAGCGCAGCCGGTCCTCGCCGAAGACGTTGGTGGACAGGTATCCCGCGGTCGTAGGCCCCAGGCCAAGCCCCGCAATGCTGATGACCATGTAGTAGATGGCGACGATCTGCCCGCGCACTCGCCCGGGCGTGATGTCGAGCAGCGCCAGGATCGCCGAGGAGGTGATCGCGCCCACGCAGATGCTGCCGGCGCTCATCACGACCAGCGCCAGGATCGCGTTCGGCATGAACAGTCCGATCGCGGTCAGCGGCAGCATCGGCACGAAGGCGGCGGCCAGGACGCGGAACGCCGCATCGCGCATGCCGCGCGCGCGCAGGCTGTCGATCAGCCAACCGAAGGCGAACACGACGAACGGCCCCAGGATCAGGCTGATCGCGCCATTGACCGCCAGATAGCGTTGCGGCGTCCAGCCGAAGGTCTGCGAGAACGCGACGACGTTGAAGAAGCCTGCGTACGCGATGGTGGTCATCACCGCCGCCAGCAATCCGACCCCGCCGAAGGCCAGCGGGTGACGGCCGATCTCCCGGAACGCCTCGCCGAAGCGGACGGGCGTGGTCTCGGCCGTGCGGCGCGGCGGCTCGGGGACGAGCAGGAACAAGGGGCCGAGGATCAGGCCCGGCAGGCCGACCGCGATGAAGGCGAACTGCCACGGCTTTACCGCGCCGACGAGCGGCAGGACCATGCCGTCCTTCCCCGCCGCCAGCACCGCCGCGCCGATCAGTCCCGAGAGGCCGGCGGCAAAGGCGAGCGCGGTCGAATAGACGCCGACGGGCTTGCCCCGTTTTTCCGGCGGAAAGCTATCGGAGATGAGCGACATGGCGCAGGGGCTAAGTGTCGCCTCGCCGATGCCCACCGTCATGCGCGCGGTGAAGAGATGCCCATAACCGCGCGCAAGGCCGGAGAAGACGGTCGCGAGGCTCCAGAGCGTCACCCCGCCCGCGACGATGTGCGTGCGGCGATAGCGGTCCGCCAGCCAGCCGAGCGGCACGCCGATGGTGCCGTAGAACGCGACGAAGGCCAGCCCGCTCAGCAAGCCCATCTGCCAGTCGCTGACCCCGAAGTCGGCCTTGATCGGCTGCACCAGCGCGCCCAGGATCGAGCGGTCGATATAGCTCAGCACATAGGCGAGCGTGAGGAGCAGCGTCAGCGCCCAGCCGCGCGCCGCAGAAGGGTAGGGCGCGTCGTCGGTCATGCGGCTCCCGTGATGGTGTAGATGACGATGAGGTTGTCGTCGGCGTCGACGATGCCGATCTCGCGCCCCAACCGGCCGTCCTTGGTGCGCAGCACCTCCTCCGGATAGACGGTGAGGTCGAGCGCGCGCGCGCCGGCCATGACCGCGTCCGGGTCCTCGACCTCGAGCACAATCGCGGAGCGGCGCGGATGCGGCAGCGGCGAAAGGTCGACGCCCTTGATCTCGGTCAGCGCCATGACGCGCTCCTGCGTCGCGGTGGAGAGCACGCAGAAGCGCATCACCGCCTCGCGCGGCACGTCGAACACGGGATAGCTGTAGCTGTCCGGGTTGGGCGGCAGCGTGAAGGTCACCTCGAAGCCGAGCACGTCGCGGTAGAAGGCGAGCGCACGGTCGAGATCGGCGACGACGTGATTGCCACGCTGGAAGCGGACCCCGCTCACGCGATGCGCTCGTTCACTTCGAAGAAATAGCCGTCGAGGTCGAAGAAGCTCGCGCCCACCATGTGCTGTTCCGTGCCGTCGAAGCCGGTGACGGTCCAGTCGCGCGGCTCGCAATGAATGCAGCTGCCGGCCGCCCGCGCGCGCTCGACGGTGGCGCGGCAGTCGGCTGCGGCGACGACGAACACGGGCTGGCCGAACTGGATGCGGGTGGGCGGCTCGGGCGCGTCCATGCGCGGCGCGAGCCACTCCATCAGTCCGATCATGCCGAGCTGGTCGTGCTCGCCGCGCAGGATCACGAGCCGCAGGCGGTCGCCCTTCTCGCCCGCCGCGAGCTGCTCGCCCGACAGGGTGAAGGGCGTGTCCATGGCCCGCGTCATGCCGAACACGGCCTCATACCAGCGCGCGGCGGCCTCGGCGTCGCGCACCATCAGGCTGGTGCGGCGGATCGCGTCAGCCATGGATGCTGGGCGCCTCGATCAGCAGCACCTGCACGTCCGCCACGCCCTCGCGCAGCGCCTTGGCGTCCGCATATTCGGGCGAGTTCCAGAAGGCGAGCGCAGCCGCCTTGTCCGGCCATTCGGAAATGACCATCGACGCGCCGTCGCCGAACTCGCCTTCGAGGAGCTGCGCGCCGGGCGCGCGGAGCACGTAGCGGCCGCCGAACCGCTCGACCAATGCCGCCGCCGCGCGGCCATAGCCCGCGATAAAGGCGTCGCGATCGGCGATGCGGGCGGTCACGATCATATAGGCGGGCATCGGTCCTCCCCGGCGGACGCCGGACAGGCTGCGCGACAAGCGGCGTCGGCGCAAGCCCCGGCCGAGCTGCAGACGCACAATTTGTCTGGACAAGTTCGTTCGCGGGTGAAACTCTCCCGGCAACATAGATTGAACAAGCGGGGGGAGACCTTTGATGCGGACCAGTTTGCGCGCTGCCTTGCTCGCCGCCGCGAGCTTGCCGGGTGCGGCATGGGCCCAGTCGGCCGGGGACAATCAGACCACCGCGCCGAGCACGGTCGAGCGCGACGGCACGGGGTCGCAGGCGCTGGCGACCGACGTGCCGTCGCAGAACGACATCCTGGTCACCGCGCGCCGGGTGGAGGAGCGGCTGCAGGACGCGCCCTCCACCATCGCCGTCACGACCGCGGCGACGATCGACCGGCTCGGGCTCGATAACCTGTCCGACATCGCCCGGCTGACCGCGGGCCTGGTGTTCGACGACAGCTTCGGGCGCGACGCGAACCGGCCGGTGATCCGCGGCCAGGCGAACATCCTGGGTCAGTCGGGCGTCGCCTTCTTCATCGACGGCATCTACTACTCCGGCACCCTTGCGGATTACGACGTCGAGACGATCGGCCGGATCGAGGTGGTGAAAGGCCCGCAGTCCGCCCTCTACGGCCGGAACACCTATTCGGGCGCGATCAACCTCATCTCCAAGCTGCCCGGCGACACCTGGACGGGGCGCGTGCAGGCTGACGTGTCGGAAACGGGACGGTACGAGTTCACCGCCAATCTGCGCGGGCCGATCACGCCCGATCTCGGCGTATCGCTGGGCGCGCGCTACTTCGACTGGGAAGGACCGTTCCGCAACGCGTTCGACGGCACCAAGATCGGCAAGCAGCGCACCGCGTCCGCCTTCGGCCTGCTGCAATATGATGCGGGCGGTCCCTTCCGAGCGTCGCTGCGCGCCAACTACAACGACACGGACGACGGGCAGCCCGCGATCTTCGCGCAGAGCGCCAACGCCAACAATTGCTTCCGTGACAACGGCGCGCTGTTCCGGGGGCAGGGGCGGTATTTCTGCGGCACGATCCGGCCGCAAGAGATCTCGACCGACTATCGCCGCCAGTTCGTCGACCCGGAGAATGTCGGGCTGGAGGCGCGGACGCTGAACAGCGGCCTCCGGATGGACTTCGATGTCAACGAGCAGATGACGCTGACGTCATTGACCGGGTACAACCGGCGTACGTCGACACTGCAGACCGACGGCGATTATTCGCCCAACTCGTTCAACCTCGTGATCTTCGCATATGGGCCGACCGGCCCTGCGCCGGCGCCGATCGTGCCGCCGCGCACGCAGCGGTTCACGGCGTTCGCGACTTCGGTCCAGGATTTTGCCTTCTCGAACCGCCAGGTGGTCGAGGACTGGTCGCAGGAGCTCCGGCTGGCGGTGGACCTGGGTTCGGTCAGGCTGCTCGCGGGAGGCTATTACTTCGACCAGACCGATCGCGCCCGCGACACGCGCATCGTGCCACCGGGCGCGCTCGCGCTGGCGCAGGCCAATTCGACCGCGGCGACAACCTCCTTGTGCGCGCAACTGCCCACCTGCGGCATCTTCACGCCGGTCGCGGTGACGGCGGCCAACCTGCCGCAGTCGCGCAACACCAACAACCTTTCGATCACCAACAAGGCGGTCTTCGGCTACGCCACGATCGACATCACGCCGCAGCTCTCCTTCAGCGCCGAAGGGCGCTATGCGGCGGAGACGATCCGGCAGACCACCGTCACCTTCAACGCCGGCGCGACGCCGCCCGCGCCACGCGTCGTGGAGGCGACGTTCACCGAGTTCACGCCGCGTCTGACCCTCAGTTACCAGCCTGCGCCCGATCACCTGATCTATGGCGTCTATGCGGAGGGGCAGAAGCCGGGCGGGTTCAACTCCAACCAGGCCATCATCGCTGGCTTCCCGACCTTCCAGCCCGAAGACAACAGGACCTATGAGATCGGGACCAAGAACACCTTCCTGGGCGGGGCGCTGACCGCCAATCTGGCGCTCTACCACACGGAGATCAGCGGCTATCAGATCACCCAAAGCGTGGCGGTGCCGCCCAATCAGGTCTCGCTGACTCGCAACGGCGGCGACGCGCGGGTGAACGGCGGCGAGCTGGAGCTGACGCTGCGGCCCGACCGGCGGCTGACGATCACCGCGAACTATGCGCTGGCCGACGCCAAGTTCACCGCGGGCACCGATGAGAACCTCGGGATCCTGAACGACGCGGCGGACAACGGGCTGGTCGATTGCTCCGTCGGCGACCAGTTTCCCAACATCGCCGGCTGCCAATCGCTCTATGGCGCGATCCGGGGCAAGCGGGTGCCGCGCGCACCGCTGCACACCATGTTCGTGGACGTGGACTACCGCGTGCCGTTCGGCGGGTCGGACTGGCAGTTCTTCGTGGGCGGCAACGTCAACCACATCTCCACCAGCTTCGACCAGGTGTCCAACTTCGCGGAAACGGGCGGGTCGGTGGTGGCGGACGGGCGCATCGGCGTCCAGAACCGTCGCTTCCGCGTACAGGCCTATATCCGCAACGCCTTCAACGAGGACGCGGTGGCGCAGATCATCCGCTACGCCGACGCGAACGCCGATCTCCGGCGTAACTTCATCGCCGGCCTGCGGCAGCCGCGGCGGATCGGTCTGCTGGTGACGGCGGGGTTCTGACCTGCGGGAGGCGCGGAGCCGGGCTCCGCGCCGGTCCGCCTAAGCGGACCCGCGGGTCCGGCCGGCGGGTCGGCCCCGCCGACCCGTCCAACGACGCGGAATTCACTTCCGCGTCGGCCCACGCTGGCGAAGGTCGGCCTTATGTGACGGCAGAGCGCACCCCGGCGGAGGCCGGGCCCAGTCGCGATGACCGCAAAGATCGTCCTCCACCTCTCGCGCGCCGAAACTGGGGCCCGGCCTTCGCCGGGGCGGGCGAAGGATACAGTGCGACTGACCGGGTCCCAGGGCGCGACAGTGACCGTCCACTTCGCCACATTTCGACCGTCATGCCGGCCTCGTGCCGGCATCCACCCATGCGCTTGGCGATGTCGTGCGTGTTTAGGGTCCAGCCGCGCCGCCCCGAGCGGGACCGCACCCGCGGAACGCGCCGCCCGGTGGATGCCGGCACAGGGCCGGCATGACGGTTAGCCTAGTTCCCCGGCTTGGCCTTGGCCCGCTCCCCGTCGACCTTCGCCTTGAACACCGTCCAGGTCGTGGCGTTCGGGCGCGCGTCGTCGAGCGGCGGCGGGGCGGTGTAGATCGGGTAATTGGCGCGGATCTCGTCCTTGATGACGGCCGGCAGCTCGTCCCAGCTCTTCAGCTTGTTGCCCATGGCGTTGAAGACCATCTGGCCCTGCCGCCCACGCATCTTCATCCACGGCATCCAGTCCGAGATACGGACCCAGGACACCGCCGGATAGGCGGTCGGGTTCTTCGTATCGAGGATCTCGTTCGCGTCCGTCGCGAAGTCGAAGATCTCCATCGCGTGGTACTTGCCGCCGACATAGTCCTGATACTCGCCGGCGAGCGGGTTGGTGTAGAAGAGCGGCGCTTCGAACGCGCTGAACAGCCAGCGGCCCTGACGGCGCGCGCCCCGGATCGGTAGCGGCTTGCCCGCCTCGTCATAGGCGAAGGTCGGGCGCGAGTTCACCGGATCGTTGTTGATGTGCATGACCTCGACGGACTCGTCCGTCCACGGGTTGCTCCAGGTCCGCAGCACCTGATTGGTCTTGGGATCGAGGTAGAACATCACCTCCCGGCTGACCATGCGATAGCCCTTGCCCCGCTTGGGGTCGGTCACGGCTACGCATTGGCGGACGTTCATGCCTTCACCGTTGAACAGGTGCCGATCCGGCTCGCCGGCGACGCGCGAATAGACCTTGCCAGACCAATGATAGACCGCGGGCCTGCCGTCCGCCTCGCCGCATTGCGTGCGCTTGTTGATCTCCAGCGCGTCGTCCGGGTTAGCCGGATCGAGGATGCGGGCCGTGGCGGGGCCGGCAAGCGTGGCCGCGGCGACGCCGATCAGCAGGGCGGGACGGATCATGGCTTGGTCTCCTTCAGGGCAGGGGACGGCGGCTCGCGGCCGTCGATGGTGCAGCTCGCCTGCATCCAGCGCAGGTTGATGCCGACCCGCGCCGCACCGGGATCGGTCCAGGCGTACGACACAGCGCGATCGGGCGCGTCGGGCCTATGAATGTAGAGCACGAGCGACGGGCGGTTCGGGCCGGAGGGCCATACCACGTTGCGCATCCGCAGCACCGCCTCGGGCGCATCGCCGCCGCCGGCGCGAACACGGCCGCCCTGATCGTGGAGCTTGAGGCCGGAATGGAAGGTCCAGTCTTCGCCTCCGTCGGGCTTGCGGGTTGCGCGCAGCATCGACGCCCAGCAGGTCACCGGGCGCGCCCGGCGCAGGGTGGTCACAACGCCGCCCAGGGTCGCGCGCATCACGTCGCCGTCGGGTTGAAGCCTCAGGTCGGACGGCAGCGGCGCAGGGTCTCCGAAGGGATCGACCGCGATCAGGTCCGCCCCGATGATCCGCAGCCCCAGCCAGGGCAGCGGCGCGCGCTTCGCCTCGGTCGCGAAATAGACCTCCTCCTCATTGGTCCAGATCTGCGCCGCCGGAGCGCTCGCGATTGCGGCCTGGGCCAGCACGGCTAGCAGCAGCGGCATCGCGAGCGTCTCCTCCCCTCTGGGAGCACCTTAGCGCGCGCTCGCTGCCTTGCAATGCTGTCCGGACAAATTAGGCTCTCCGAAACGGGAGAGCGAAGCATGGTCGTGGGGTTGGTACTCGCTGCAGCTGCGGTGGCGGCGCAGGTCGCGCCGGCGGAGATGCCGGACGGCGCGACCGTGCTCGCCCGCGCGACCGCGGCGGCGGGCGGCGACGGCGGGGTGAACGCCAGGACGCTGATGCTCGCCGGCTCGGCGGTCTTCTACGGCCCGAGCGGCGCTGCCCCGCGCAGCCGCGCCGACGACTACCGGATGTGGCGCGTGTTCGATCCCTCGCGAGAGTCGTCGCACGCGGCCGAGGGCAAGGTGCGGATCCTCGCCCAGTCGGGCGGCCGCGTGCTGTTCACGGTCGGCTATGACGGCGAGACCACCTGGAACGAACGCGGCGTGGTGCCCAAGGCGGAGGCGGACGCCTATTGGGCGTCGAACTTCGGCTTCGGCATCATCCGCCACGCGGCCGATCCGGGCTTCAAGGCGGAGCGCGTGCCCGACGATGCGGTCGACGGCCACCCCGTCTACATGGTGCGCCTGACCGATCCGAAGGGCGGCGTGACGCTGTTCGGCGTCGACCAGGCGACCTATGCGATCCGCTCCATGGGATTCACGACTCCGCGCGGCTGGCACGTGCGGCATTACGACGACTTCGTCCGCCTGGCGCGGCCCGACTGGCTGCAGGCGCGCCGCGTCACCCTCTACTATAACGGCGTGAAGGCGAACGAGGTCTTCTGGCGCGACACGGTCGTGAACGGGTCCATCGACGACGCGCTGTTCGCGCCGCCCAAGTAAGCCGGTTGCGAGCGGGGCGCGGCCGTGTCAGGCCCGGCGCGATGGACGGGCTGGCAGGGCTGACCCCGCGCGGACGGGTGCGCGCGATCGTGGCGGGGTCGGCGGGCAACCTGGTCGAATGGTTCGACTTCTACGTCTATGCCTTCACCGCGCTCTACTTCTCCGCCGAGTTCTTTCCCGACAGCGATCCGCTGGCGCAAGTGATGGCGACCAGCGGCATCTTCACGGTTGGTTTCCTGATCCGCCCCGTCGGCGCCTGGTACTTCGGCCGGTACGCGGACCGCTACGGGCGGCAGCGCGCCATGCTCCTGTCGGTCGCGCTGATGGGCGTGGGATCGCTCCTGATCGCGGCGCTGCCCACGCATGCGCAGATCGGCGCGGCCGCCCCCGCGCTCCTCCTGGTTGGGCGCATGATGCAAGGCTTCTCGACCGGCGGGGAATATGGCGCTGCTGCGACCTATATGAGCGAGATCGCGCTGCCGGGGCGGCGCGGCTTCTACGGCTCCTTCCAATATGTGACGCTGATCGGCGGTCAGCTGCTCGCGACCGCGCTGGTGCTGCTCCTCCAGCATCTGCTGTCGCCCGAGGCGATGCGGAGTTTCGGCTGGCGGATCGCGTTCCTGGTCGGGGCGGTCGGCGCGGGGCTGGCGATGGTCCTGCGCCGCCACATGCCAGAGACGACCACGGCGGCGCAGCGCGAGGGCGATGCGGGCACGCTGCGCGAGCTGCGCCGCCACTGGCCCGCCTTCCTGGCGGTCATGGGGCTCACCGCGGGCGGCTCGCTCTTCTTCTATACGTTCACGACGTACATGCAGAAGTTCCTCGTCCTTACCGCAGGGTTGGAGAAGGGCACGGCGACGCTGGTGATGACGGCGGTGCTGGTCCCGTTCATGGCGATGCAGCCGCTGTTCGGCTGGCTGGCGGACCGCTGGGGGCGGCGGGTCAACCTGATCCTGTTCGGCGCGCTGGCGACGCTGCTGACGGTCCCGCTGCTGGGCGCGCTGGCGCGGGTGGGAAGCGGGGGGGCGGCCTTCGGGCTGGTGCTCGCGGCGCTGACGATCAACGCCAGCTACACGGCGATCAGCGGCCTGTTCAAGGCGGAGCTGTTCCCGGTGCAGGTCCGCGCGCTCGGCGTCGGTCTGTCCTATGGCATCGCCAACGCGCTGTTCGGCGGCACGGCGGAAAGCGTGGCTCTCGGCCTGAAGCGCTGGGGGGCGGAGGAGGCCTTCTACTGGTATGTGACGGCGGCCTGCGCGGTGGCGCTGGCGACCGCGCTGCTGCTGCCCGACACCGGCCGCGACGCCCTGCGCGACGTGGAGGCCTAGCGACCGAGCACGTCGCGGGCGACCACCCAATGATGGACTTCGGTCGGCCCGTCATAGATGCGCATGGTGCGGAGCTTTGCGGCCAGAAGTTGCAGCGGTAGTTCCAGCGTCATCCCCGTCGCGCCCAGCGCCTGCATCGCGCGGTCGACGACCTCCCACGCCATCTCGGTCGCGAACGCCTTCACCATGGAGATCTCGACGCGCGCCTCGCGGCCCTGGTCCAGCTTCCACGCAGCATCGTAGGTCATGAGGCGCGCGGCATGGATGCGCGTGGCGGCGTTGGCGGCCCAGCCCTGCACCACGCCGCGGTCCGCCAGCCGCTGACCGAAGGTGACGCGGGTGCGGGCGTGCTCGGCCATGATCTCCAGCGCGCGCTGGGCCATGCCGATCGACCAGCCGGCCATTTGCAGCCGGCGGGTGCCGAGCCGGAGCTGCATCGGCGCGAAGCCTTGGCCCTCGACGCCGAGCAGCTTCCAGCCGGGCACGCGACAGTCTTCCAGCGCGACCTCGTAGGTAAGGTGCCCGCCGAGCATCGGGATCGCGCGCTCGACGCGGAAGCCGGGCGTGTCGCGGTCGACCAGGAAGGCCGACATGCCGCCGCGCGCGCGCTTCTCCGGGTCGGTCACCGCCATGACGATGGTGAAATCGGCCTCCGCCGCCCGGCTGATCCAGATCTTGCGGCCGTTCAGAACCCAGTCCTCGCCATCGCACACGGCGCGCGTCGTCATCGCGGCAGGGTCGGAGCCGGCGCCCGGCTCCGAGATGCCGATCGCCGAGATCGTCTCGCCCGCGACATAGGGCTGGAGGTAAGCGGCGCGTTGCCGCTCGGTCACGGTCGCCATCAGCATGCGCAGATTGGGCGAGTCGGGCGGCAGCGTGAAGGGCGTGACGGTGCGGCCCATCGCTTCGTTCACCGCGACCATGGCCACCGCCGGCAGATCCGCGCCGCCCACGTCCGCCGGGGCGTCGAGGCCCCACAGACCCATATCGCGCGAGACCTGGTCCACCCGGGCGCGCTCGGCCTCGCTGAGCGCCAGCGGCTCGCCGCGCGCGTGCCGCGCCAGCACCGCCGGCTCCAGCGGCAGCAGCTCCGTGTCCACGAACCGCTGCGCGAGGTCGGCCAGCATCCGGTGCTCATCGGAAAGGTCGAAGTGCATGGGGCTTCATAGCAGCGGGGACCGGGCCGGTTGCAATCGCACGCGGCTTGGCGGACAGGACGACCCCATGTCCTCGACCATTGCCGAACTCGAACGTCGCCGCGCCGCCGCCCGTCTGGGCGGGGGCGAGCATCGCATCGCCGCGCAGCACGCCAAGGGGAAGCTGACCGCGCGCGAGCGGCTGGACGTGCTGCTCGACCCAGGCTCGTTCGAGGAGCTCGACATGTTCGTCGAGCACAACGCGACCGACTTCGGCATGGCCGAGCAGGTCATTCCCGGCGACGGCGTCGTCACCGGATCGGGCACGATCAACGGACGGCTGGTGTTCGTCTTTTCGCAGGATTTCACTGTGTTCGGCGGCTCGCTGTCCGAGCGGCACGCGCAGAAGATCTGCAAGATCATGGACATGGCGATGAAGGTCGGCGCGCCTGTAATCGGCCTGAACGATTCGGGTGGGGCGCGCATCCAAGAGGGTGTGGCCTCGCTCGGCGGCTATGCCGAGGTGTTCCAGCGCAACGTGCTGGCGTCGGGCGTCGTGCCGCAGCTCAGCCTAATCATGGGCCCGTGCGCGGGCGGCGCGGTCTATTCGCCAGCGATGACCGACTTCATCTTCATGGTGAAGGACTCGTCCTACATGTTCGTGACCGGCCCCGACGTGGTGAAGACGGTCACGAACGAGGTCGTGACGCAGGAGCAGCTGGGTGGCGCGATCACGCACACGACCAAGACCAGCGTCGCCGACCTCGCCTTCGACAACGACATCGAGGCGTTGCTCGCCGCGCGCGACTTCGTCGACTTCCTGCCGCTGTCGAACCGGGAGAGCGTGCCCGAACGGCCGACCGCGGACGCGTGGGACCGCATCGAGGACTCGCTCGACACGCTGATCCCGGCTAGCGCCAACCAGCCCTACGACATGCACGAGCTGATCCGGAAGGTGGTGGACGAGGGCGACTTCTTCGAGGTGCAGCCCGCGCATGCCGCCAACATCATCTGCGGCTTCGGGCGCGTGGAGGGTCGCACGGTCGGCGTGGTCGCGAACCAGCCGATGGTGCTCGCCGGCGTCCTCGACATCAACTCGTCCAAGAAGGCGGCGCGCTTTGTCCGCTTCTGCGACGCGTTCGAGATCCCGATCCTGACCTTTGTCGACGTCCCCGGCTTCCTGCCCGGCACCGCGCAGGAGCATAACGGCATCATCAAGCACGGCGCGAAGCTGCTCTTCGCCTATGCCGAGGCGACCGTGCCGAAGATCACGGTCATCACCCGCAAGGCCTACGGCGGGGCTTACGACGTCATGGCGTCGAAGCACCTGCGCGGCGACCTCAACTATGCCTGGCCGACCGCCGAGATCGCAGTGATGGGGGCCAAGGGGGCGGTCGAGATCATCTTCCGTAACCGCACCGCGGAGGAGATCGCGGAGCGCACCGCCGACTACGAGGCGAGGTTCGCGAACCCGTTCGTGGCGGCGTCGAAAGGCTTCATCGACGAGGTCATCCAGCCGCACTCGACGCGACGGCGCATCGCGCTCGGGTTACGCAAGCTGCGGGGCAAGCAGCTCGAGAACCCCTGGAAGAAGCACGACAACATTCCGTTGTAAGGCTGGGATCTGCACATTATAAGGTCATGTGAAGGAGTGGTGCCATGCAGACGGAACGAGTCACGTTTCTCACTACTCCCGACCACAAAGCGGCCCTCGACGCCTTCGCTCGGGAAAGCGGAATGTCCGTGGGTCATGTCGTGCGCGAGGCCACGAGCAGCTACATCGCGCAGGAGAGTGCCGACGAAGAGGAGACGCGCATCCTGATCCTTCAGGAGGTGGAGCGCGCCATGCCTCTAATCCAGGACGATCTAGAAGCAATTCGCGCCAGCATCGCGGAGGCGAGAGCAGCGATCGCTGAAGCGCTGGGAACTTCAGGCGAGCGGCAGGCGGGACGCGCTGCCTGATGTCGGTCTCGGAACGGACTTGGGGAGCGTTCAAGAGCTTCGTCCTTTATCAGGAGACGATCAAGGCCATCCGGGACGATATGGCTGCGCTGGCTCGGGACGTCGCGGCGCTCGGTCGGGCGCATGCCGATCTGCGCGACCGCGTAAGCCGCCTGGAAGGCGTGATCGACGGAGTGGCGATGGTTGGACGGCAGCGTAGGATCGAGGAATGACGCTCGGCCGCCTCAACCATGTGGGCGTTGCCACGCCCTCGATCGAGCTTGCAATCGCGTCCTACCGCACGCTCCTCGGCGCGGAGGCGATCGGGGAGCCGTTCGACCTGCCGACGCAGGGCGTGCGCGTGTGCTTCATCGATGCGCCGAATACGCAGATCGAGCTGATCGAGCCCTTTGATGACAGCTCGCCGATTGCCGGCTTTCTCCAGAAGAACCCCGCGGGAGGGCAGCATCATGTCTGTTTCGAGGTGCCCGACATCCATGCCGCCGTCGCCGAGCTGAAGGCGAAGGGCGCGACCGTGCTCGGCGAGCCGCGCATCGGCGCGCATGGGACGCCGATCGTGTTCATCCACCCGCGCAACATGGGCGGGGTGTTGGTCGAACTGATGGAGACGCCTAAGGACGGGCATTGACCAGCGGGGGACAGCGCCATGCCCGATTACCAGACCATCCTCGCCGAGCGCCGCGACGACGTGCTCGTGCTCACGCTCAACCGGCCCGACCGCCTCAACGCCGCCTCGCTTGACATGGCGGACGAGCTGGTCGCGGCGCTGACCCGTATCGACGGTGCGCGTGCGGTGCTGCTGACGGGCGCTGGGCGGGCCTTCTGCTCGGGGGCCGACCTGCAGGCGCGCGGCGAGCGGTCGGGCGCGCTGGGCGAAGCGAGCCATGCGTCGCTGACCCGGCACTACAATCCGCTGATGGTGAAGCTGGCCGAGCTGGACGTGCCGGTCGTCGCGGCGGTGAACGGGCCGGCGGCGGGGATCGGCTGCTCGATCGCGCTCGCGGCCGACTTCGTGATCGCGGGTGCGTCCGCCTATTTCCTCCAGGCGTTCGTCAATATCGGCCTGGTGCCCGACGGCGGCGCGTCCTGGATGCTGCCCCGGCTGGTGGGCAAGGCGCGCGCGACGGAGATGATGCTCTTGGGCGAGCGGATCGGAGCGGAGAAGGCCGCGGACTGGGGCCTGATCCACAAGACCGTCACGGACGAGCAGTTGATGCCGGAGGCGATGGCGCTCGCCGAGCGGCTCGCGCGTGGGCCGACCGTCGCGCTCGGCCTTATGCGCCGCAACATCGTGGCGGCGATGGACGGCTATCTCGACGCGCTCAACCGCGAGGCGGTGTCCCAGCGCGCGGCCGCCGCGACCGGCGACGCGATGGAAGGCTCGCTCGCGTTTCTGCAGAAACGAAAGCCCCAGTTTCGAGGCGCGTGAAACCGGAGTAGGGGCGCGCCATGGCAGACATCGAACAGAATGTCGGCGAGGACGCCGGCAGCGCTCCCCACCCCCGCGACCTGCCCCAACCCGCCCCGCGGGCGACGCTCGCCGACTGGCAGGCGCTCGCCTCCAAGGAGGTGAAGGGCGCGGACCTCACCTGGCGCACACCGGAGGGGATCGACGTCAAGCCGCTCTATACCGCGGCCGACGTGCGCCACGACCCCGGCCTGCCCGGCTTCGCGCCCTTCACCCGCGGCGTGCGCGCGTCCATGTATGCCGGGCGGCCCTGGACGATCCGCCAGTACGCCGGCTTCTCGACCGCCGAGGAGTCGAACGCCTTTTATCGCCGCAACCTCGCCGCCGGTCAGAAGGGGCTATCGGTCGCCTTCGACCTCGCCACGCATCGCGGCTACGACTCCGATCATCCGCGCGTCGTCGGCGACGTCGGCAAGGCGGGCGTGGCGATCGACAGCGTCGAGGACATGAAGATCCTGTTCGACGGGATTCCGCTCGACCAGATGTCGGTCAGCATGACCATGAACGGCGCGGTCATTCCGATCCTCGCCTTCTTCATCGTCGCGGGCGAAGAACAGGGCGTGCCGCGCGCCAAGCTCGACGGGACCATCCAGAACGACATTCTCAAGGAGTTCATGGTCCGAAACACCTATATCTACCCGCCCGCGCCCAGCATGCGGATCGTTTCGGACATCATCGCCTATACGTCCGCCGAGATGCCGAAGTTCAACAGCATCTCCATCTCCGGCTATCACATGCAGGAAGCCGGCGCGACACAGGTGCAGGAGCTGGCCTTCACCATCGCGGACGGGCGCGAATATGTGAAGGCGGCGATGGCGGCCGGGCTGGATATCGACAGGTTCGCCGGCCGGCTGTCCTTCTTCTTTGCGATCGGCATGAACATCTTCATGGAGGTGGCGAAGCTCCGCGCGGCGCGGACCTTGTGGCATCGGGTGATGACCGAGCTCGGCGCGAAGGACGAGCGCTCCAAGATGCTCCGCACCCATTGCCAGACGTCGGGCGTGTCGCTGCAGGAGCAGGATCCGTACAACAACGTGATCCGCACCACCGTGGAGGCGATGGCGGCGGCGCTGGGCGGCACGCAGTCGCTCCACACCAACGCGCTCGACGAGGCGATCGCGTTGCCGACCGATTTCTCTGCCCGCATCGCGCGCAATACGCAGCTGATCCTGCAGGAAGAGACCGGGATCACCCGTGTCGTCGATCCACTCGGCGGCTCCTATTATGTCGAGGCGCTCACCGCCGAGCTGGCCGACCGCGCCTGGGCGCTGATCGAGCGCGCGGAGGCGGAGGGCGGCATGGCGGAGGCGGTCGCCAAGGGCTGGCCCAAGGCGATGATCGAGGAGGCCGCCGCCGCCAAACAGGCGCGCGTCGACCGGGGCGAGGACGTGATCGTCGGCGTCAACAAATACCGGCCGGCGAACGACGACGAACTGGAGATCCTGGACGTCGACAACCATGCCGTGCGCGAGGCGCAGATCCGCCGGCTGGAGCGCGTCCGCGCGACCCGCGACGAGGCGGCGTGCCAGCGCGCGCTCGACGCATTGCGGGACGGGGCTCGGGGGGGCGAGAACCTCCTTGCGCTCGCCGTCGAGGCTGCGCGCGCCCGCGCCACGCTGGGCGAGATCAGCCAGGCGATGGAGGACGTGTTCGGCCGGTACGGCACCGAGCCGACCCCCGTGCGCGGCGTGTATGGCGGCGCGTATGGCGAGGACGCGCGCTGGGCGCGGCTGGAGGACGGCGTCGCCGCGACCGAGCGCCGGCTCGGCCGCCGTCCACGCATGCTGGTCGCCAAGATGGGCCAGGACGGCCACGACCGCGGCGCGAACCTGGTGTCGAGCATGTTCGGCGACCTGGGCTTCGAGGTCGTGCCCGGTCCCTTGTTCCAGACGCCGCAGGAGACCGCGCGCCTTGCGATCGAGAAGGGCGTGGACGTGGTCGGCGCGTCCAGCCTGGCGGCGGGGCACAAGACGCTCATCCCCGAGCTGATCGCCGAGCTGCGCGACGTTGGACGCGCCGACATCAAGGTGGTGGCCGGCGGGGTCATTCCCGCGCAGGACTATCAGGCGCTGCGCGACGCGGGCGTCCAGGCGATCTTCGGCCCCGGCACCAACCTGATCGACGCGGCGGAAGAGGTGCTGCGCCTGCTCGGCCACAACATGCCGCCTGACGCCGAGGCGGCGGAATGAGCGACGACGGCCTGCCTGGTGGAGCGCGGGACAAGGACGCGCTTCTGTACGATTATTCCAAGCACCTCCTGTCGCTGGCGCTGCTCGCGATCGGCGGCATCGTCTCGCTGGCGCAGTCGCCGCTCGGGCGGAGCATGCCGGGTCCGCAGGTGGTGATCATGCTGGCGATGTTCGCGATCTCGGGCGCGTGCGCGCTGAGCTGCTCGTCCACGATCCTGCGCGCAGTGCAGGACGGGGTGCCGGTCGCGCGAAAGGCGTGGCGGTTCCAGCAGGGGGCGATGCTGTTCCTCGGCGCGGGCGTCGGCAGCTTCCTGGCCGCCTGGGTGATTGCGCTGGCCTGACCGCTAGGCTCGGCCACCCGGGCGAGGCGACGGCCGAGCCTCGCTTGCGCGAATTTCCACCCTCCGGCAAAACCGGAGTCGCCGGACGAATTGGTGATGGGGGCGCGAGCGGTGCCGTTGATCGAGGACGAGCTGCAGGCCGCGGCCGCTCGCGAGGCCGACCTCCTCCTCTACGACTACTTCAAGCACATGACGACGCTCGCGCTGGCGACCTTGGGCGGCATGCTGTCGATCCCGCAGATCGGCGGATTGCGCCTCACCTTCGACAAGCTCCTGCTGCCGATCGGTTGCATCGTCGCGGCCGGCACGCTCGCGGTGCTGGCGCTCGACGGGGTCATCACCGCGCGCGGCAAGGGCGTGGCGCTGCCGCGCTGGGTGCGGTGGTCGCGCGGTCTGGTGACCGGGCTGTTCGGCGCCGCGATCGGCGCATTTTTGGGCATGCTGTCCTGAGCTCCCGGCTGGGCTTTTCGGTCGAGGCGCTGTTGCCGGCCGGGCGTGGCGGGGGAAGCTTGCGGATGGGGCTGCGGCGACTGGGCGAGCTGGAGTGGCTCCAGCCGGAGCCTGACCTTGACGCCTGCGCCGCCGCTTTCGATACCTATCCGGACGCGGTGCGGACGCTGGCCGGCTCCGAAGCGGCGGGGCGGGAGGTCGCGGCGATGCTGGGGGTCGGCGGCGGGCTGTCGGAAGCGGCGCGAGTGTGTTGGGAGGACCTGTGCCTGCTCTTGCCAGACTCGGACGGCGGGCACCGGCTCGTCGCGGGCGCGATCGCGTTTCCGACCGACTGGCGGCTGGGCGAGAAGATGGGCCTGCCGCTCACCGCCATTCACGCGCCGATCCATGGCTATGCCGAACAGCTCGCGGCGGGGGTGGACCATTTCGTCCGCACCCTTAGGCCCGGCCCGATCTGGGGCCGCGCGAACTGGTTCGTCGTGCCGAGCGCCGCCTGGCGCTATCTGCCCGACGACGATCCGGCCGAGCGCTTCGCCCATGTCACCGGCGACAATGCCGGGCGCACCCTGTTCGTGCGCTGCGAGCGGCAGACCCTGCGGCGCCTGCCGGAGACCGGCGCGGTGCTGTTCACTATCGGCATCCATGTGGCGCGGCTGGACAGCCTCGGCCTTGATGCCGTGGCCCGCGTGGCGCGGTCGGTCGCGGCGGTGCAGGCGGGCGAACACGAGCGCCGCGCCGCGCCCTTTTACGCAGGCGCGCTTCATGGCTATGCGCGGGCGAGAGAAGAGATGGAGCCTGCCGCGTGACCGACACCTTACGTCACCCCGGCCTTGTGCCGGGGTCCACCGAGCCGCAGGCCGGAGCGCTTGGGGAGGGGTGGATGCCGGGACGGGCCAGGCATGAGGGGGAGGTCCGGACGGATTGGACCCGCGACGAGGTTCGCGCGCTGTTCGACCTGCCCTTCACCGAGCTGTTGTTCCGCGCCGCGACCGTCCATCGCGCGCATCATGCGCCGGACGAGGTGCAGCTCTGCACGTTGCTGTCGATCAAGACCGGCGGCTGCCCGGAGGACTGCGGCTATTGCTCGCAATCGGCGCACCACGGCACGGGGCTGAAGGCGACCAAGCTGATGGACGTCCGCTCCGTCCTGCAGGCCGCCGCGCAGGCGAAGGACGCCGGCAGCCAGCGTTTCTGCATGGGGGCGGCGTGGCGCAGCCCCAAGGACCGTGACATCCCCAAGATCGCCGAGATGATCCGCGGCGTGAAGGCGATGGGGCTGGAGACCTGCATGACGCTGGGCATGCTCGACGCCGATCAGGCACGCGCGCTCGGCGAGGCGGGGCTCGATTACTACAATCACAACCTCGACAGCTCGCCCGAATATTATGATCGGGTGACGTCGACCCGGACCTATCAGGACCGGCTCGACACGCTGGCGCATGTCCGCGACGCGGGCGTGAGCGTCTGCTGCGGCGGGATCGTCGGCATGGGGGAGACGCGCGAGGACCGCGTCGGCTTCGTCCACGCGCTCGCGACCTTGCCGCGCCACCCGGAGAGCGTGACGGTCAACGCGCTGGTGCCGATCCGCGGCACGCCGCTGGGCGACATGCTCGCCGACACGCCGATGGGCAAGCTGGACGACATCGAGTTCGTCCGCGTCGTCGCCGCCGCGCGGATCGCCTGCCCGATGAGCATGGTGCGCCTGTCGGCGGGCCGCGAGAGCATGAGCGAGGCGACCCAGGCGCTCGCTTTCCTCGCCGGCGCGAACTCGATCTTCACCGGCGACAAGCTGCTCACCACCGGCAACGCCGGCGACAGCGCGGACGCCGCGCTGTTCGCGAAACTGGGGCTGAAGGCGCTGGAGGGGGAGGAGCCGATGCGGGTGGCGGCGGAATAGTGCCGACGCTGCTCCGGATCGGCCCCTGCCGCTTCTACTTCTACAGCCACGAACCCAACGAGCCGCCGCACGTTCATGTTGATCGCGGCGAGGCAACGATAAAGATATGGCTCGACAGCTTGGAAGTGGCAAAGAGCCGCGGCTTCCGCGCGCATGAGATTGGTGGCATCGTCGCCATGGTCGGGGAGCACCGCACGACGTTTTTGGAGGCGTGGCATGGGTATTTTGGCCAGAGTGACGGATGAGCGCGTGCTCGACGTCCACTGCGACGAGCACAGCCTGACCGTGGATTTGATGGACGGTCGCAGCATCTCCGCGCCGCTCGCCTGGTATCCGCGCCTGCTGCACGCCACGACAGCGCAACGGTCGAATTGGGAAACAGCGGGTGGCGGTTACGGCATCCATTGGCCGGATTTGGATGAAGACCTGAGCACCGAGGGGCTGCTACGTGGAGCCCCGGCGGCAAAGGCCGCGTGAAAGCGCAGCGGCTTGTTCTGGTCGGGGCTCTTGGCGTCGCCATTGTACTTATTCTGATGTTCTACTCTGGCATGTTCATGCACGGCGACTAATCGAGGGCTGATGTTCAAGAAGATCCTGGTCGCCAATCGCGGTGAGATCGCGTGTCGGGTGTTCCGCACGGCCAAGCGCATGGGGCTGAAGACGGTCGCGGTCTATTCCGACGCCGATGCGCGTAGCCCGCATGTGCTGATGGCGGACGAGGCGGTGCGGCTCGGGCCGGCGCCGGCGGCCGAATCCTATCTCAAGGCCGAGCTGATCCTGCTCGCCGCCAAGGAGACGGGCGCGGATTGCATCCACCCCGGCTACGGCTTCCTGTCGGAGCGCGAGAGCTTCGCGCGCGCCTGCGCCGAGGCGGGCATCGCGTTCGTCGGCCCGCCTCCGAACGCGATCGCGGCGATGGGCGACAAGATCGAGTCGAAGAAGCTCGCGAAGCAGGCCGGCGTCAACGTCGTCCCCGGCTTTCTGGGCGACATCGCCGACACCGACGAGGCGGTCCGGATCGCGTCCGACATCGGCTATCCGGTGATGATGAAGGCTTCGGCGGGCGGCGGCGGCAAGGGGATGCGGCTCGCCTGGTCGGAGCAGGACGTGCGCGAGGGGTTCGAGGCGACCAAGCGCGAGGGGCTGGCGAGCTTCGGCGACGACCGCGTCTTCATCGAGAAGTTCATCGAGTCGCCCCGCCACATCGAGATCCAGGTGCTCGGCGACCAGCACGGCAACATCGTCTATCTCGGCGAGCGTGAATGCTCGATTCAGCGGCGGCATCAGAAGGTGGTGGAAGAGGCGCCGTCGCCCTTCGTCACGCCCGAGATGCGGCGCGCCATGGGCGAGCAGGCGGTCGCGCTGGCGCGGGCGGTCGGCTACTACTCGGCAGGCACGGTCGAGCTGATCGTGTCGGGCGCGGATCCGACCGGCCAGAGCTTCTACTTTCTCGAGATGAACACCCGGCTGCAGGTCGAGCATCCCGTGACCGAGTGCGTCACCGGGCTCGATCTCGTCGGGCAGATGATCCGCGTCGCGGCCGGCGAGCCGCTTGGCTTCGCACAGGACGACGTCAAGCTGAACGGCTGGGCGGTCGAGAACCGCGTCTATGCCGAGGACCCGTATCGCGGTTTCCTGCCCAGCATCGGGCGGTTGGTGCGGTACGCGCCGCCGGAGGCCGACGCGCGGCAGGAGCCCTACCGTGCTCCCGCGCAGGCGGGAGCCCAGGGTTCCGAGGACATCGATAGCGGCTCTGGGCTCTCGCCTGCGCGGGAGCACACCGCCTACACCCGCGTCGACGACGGCGTCGCCGAGGGCGGCGAGGTGTCGATGTTCTATGACCCCATGATCGCCAAGCTGGTCACCTGGGCGCCGACGCGCGAGGCGGCGATCGACGCCCAGGTCGCCGCGCTCGACCGCTTCGTGATCGAGGGGCCGGGGCACAATCTCGATTTCCTGTCCGCGCTGATGCAGCACCCGCGCTTCCGCGAAGGCCGGATCACCACTGGCTTCATCGCGGAGGAGTATCCGGAGGGCTTCGCCGGCGCGCCTGCGTCGCCCGATCTGATCCGTACGCTCGCCGCCGTGGCGGCCTTCGCAGCGACTGCGGACGCTGATCGCGCACGGCGGGTGGACGGCCAGCTCGGCCGCCGCCTCTCGCCGCCCGGCGAATGGGTCGTGCGCCTCGCTGGCCAAGAGCATCAGGTGCTGCTCGCTCCGGACACGATCGTGGTCGATGGCGAGGAGATCGACCTCGCGATGGAATACACGCCCGGCGACACACTGGTGGAGGCGCGAGTTGGAGAAGGCGACGCGCTCGCGGTCAAGCTCCAGCGCACCCACACCGGCTTCCGCCTCACGACCCGCGGCGCGTCGCACGTCGCCCGCGTGCTGCCCGCGCATGTGGCGCCCTATGCGCACTTCCTGATCGAGAAGGTCCCGCCCGACCTGTCGCGCTTCCTTCTCGCCCCCATGCCGGGCCTTCTCGTCCGCCTCGACGTGGGCGAGGGCGACAAGGTGGAGGCCGGTCAGCCGCTGGCGGTGGTCGAGGCGATGAAGATGGAGAACATCCTGCGCGCCGGGAAATCGGGCCGGGTGAAGGCGGTGGAGGCCAAGGCCGGCGACAGCCTGGCGGTCGATCAGGTCATTCTGGAGCTGGAGTAACGGCGCCTCAGCGCGCCGCCTGCACCAGCGCGCGCAGCCGTTCCAGCGCCGCCGGCGTGTCGACGTCGATCAGCTCGGCGGGCGCGGTGACGACATGGCGGCCGGAGCGGATCAGGTCGCGCGCGCCCTGGTCGCCCTCCAGCGCCAATAGCGTATCGAAGCGGTCGGCCCCGAACAGCACGGGGGGCATGGGCTCGCGCCCGTCGCTCGACGCGACCACCGTGTCCCCGTTCCGCGCGGCATCGAACAGGCGATAGACGTGCGCGGCGGTCACGCGCGGCATATCGGCGAGCGCGATCAGGACGGCTTCGGCCCCCTCTTCCCTGGCGTAGGCGACCCCGATCTTCACGGACGAGGCGATCCCGCGTTCGGGGGCTGGGTTGGGCATGACGCGGAAATGGTGAGCCTCGAAGTTGAGCGCCGCGCGGCCGGTGACGGCGATCCGTTCCTGGAACGGCATGTCCTCCAGCGCGACCGCGACGTGAAGGCCGAGCGGGCGGCCGAGGAAGCCCTTCTCCAGCTTCGATCCCCCGTCGCCGAAGCGCTCCGAGCGGCCGGCGGCGAGCAGGACCAAGATCGTCTTCTCAACGCTCAGCATGAAACGCTTGTATCACCGCGGCCGCGATCGAGAGCGCGATCTCCGACGGCCCGATCGCGCCGATGTCGAGCCCGACCGGCGCGTCGATGCGGTCGATCGCAGCCGTGTCCACGCCCGCCAGCGCGAGCCGCTCGCGCCGGGCGGCGTGGCTGCGGCGCGAGCCCAGCGCGCCGACATAGGCGGCGTTGCTCCGGAGCGCGGCGATCAGCGCGGGATCGTCGATCTTGGTGTCATGGCTCAGCGTCACGACCGCCGTGGCCGGGTCGGGCCGGAGCGCCGTCACCGCCTCGTCGGGCCAGCGGTCGTCCAGCGTCACGCCGGGGAAGCGCTCGTCGGTCAGGAAGCGCGCGCGGGGGTCGATCACGACCGTCTCGATGCCGAGCGTGCGCGCCAGCCCGGCGAGCGCCTGCGCGATCTGGACCGCGCCGACGATCAGCAGCCGGCGGGGCGGGTCGTAGCGATTGACGAACATTTCGCCCGTTTCCAGGGGGCGCTGGCTGCTGTGGCCGGTAGACAGGTCGGTGTGCACGGTCAGCGCGCGGCCGTCGCCACGGGCCTCCGCGATCCGGTCGAACAGCTCGGGGTCGAACCCCTCGGCGGAGACGGGCTGCACCAACACCTCGATCTCGCCGCCGCAGGGCAGCCCGACCTCCCAGGCCGCGGCATCGGCGACGCCGTAGCGCTTGCGCTGGAACGGCGCGCCCCGGATTACCTGCGCAGCGGTCTCCAGGATGTCGCCTTCGACGCAGCCGCCCGACACTGAGCCTTCGAACCGCCCATCGGCATGGACCAGCATGTGGCTGCCCCGCGGCCGCGGCGCCGAGCCCCAGGTGGAGACGACGGTGGCGAGCGCCATCGGCTCGCCGGCCCAGGCTCGCGCGGCGGCGATGACGGAGTCGTTTTCGGCCATTGTCCTTCTTAGTCCGCCCCAAGCTCGCTTGGGGAGGATTAAACAGGAGGCAGCCCGGCGAGCAGCCGATCCGGCGTGATCGGGAAATCGCGCACCCGCACTCCACAGGCATTGTAGACCGCGTGCGCGACCGCCGCGCCGGCGCCGGAGATGCCGAGCTCGCCCACGCCCTTCGCGCCGACCGGGTTAGCCTGGTCGTCCACCTCCTCGACGAAGGCGATCTCGATCGGCGGCACGTCGGCGGAGACCGCGACATGGTATTCGCCGAGGTCCGGCGTCATAAAATGGCCGTTGCGGGTGTCGACGACGGCATGCTCCTGGAGCGCATAGGAGATGCCCCAGATCATGCCGCCCAGGAGCTGGCTGCGCGCGGTCTTGGCGTTCAGCACCCGGCCGATGTCGAACACGCCCACCATGCGCCGGACGCGCACCTCGCCCGTCACGGCGTGGACGCCGACCTCGACGAAGTGCGCGCCGTGGCTCGCCTGGCTGGTGCGGCGGCTGACCTGGCCGGGGCCGGTCTTGCCGGTCGCGACGATGGGCGCGCCGCGCACGATCTCGGCGAGCGGCGCCTCGCGCCCGTCCGCTGCCACGCAGCCGTCCTTCAACCGCAGCTCCTCCGGGGCCGCGTTCATCCGACGCGCTAGCTCGGCGATGATGTCCTCGCACGCGAGCGCCACGGCCGACCCGGCCGAGCCCGCCCCGAACGACCCGCCCGAGCCGGCCGTCAGCGGCAGCTCCGAGTCGCCCAAGGCCACCTCGATCCGATCGACTGGCAGCCCCAGCATCTCGCCCGCGACCTGCGCGAGGATGGTGTAGGTGCCGGTGCCGATGTCGGTCATGTCGCACTCGACCCGCGCACGCCCGTCCGCGCCCAGCGTCACCCGCGCCTCCGCGCCGACGGTGAAGTTGCCGCGCAGTGCCGCCGCCATGCCGATCCCGATCAGCCAGTCGCCCTCGCGCCGGCTGCCGGGCGCTGGCACCCGCTCGGGCCAGCCGAACCGCTGCGCGCCTTCCATGTAGCAGTCGCGCAGGCGGCGGGTGGAGAAGGGTTTGCCCGACAGCGGGTCCGTGTCCGGCTCGTTGCGCAGCCGCAGCTCGATCGGATCGAGCCCCAGCTGCTCGGCCAACTCGTCCATCGCGCCCTCGACCGCGAAGGAACCGATCGCCTCGCCCGGCGCGCGCACTGCCCCCGTCGCCGGCATGTCGAGCCGGATCAGGTCGGTCCGGAAATGACGGACCTCGCCCGCGTAGAGCGGCAGCGTTCCGAACGGCACGGGCTCCAGGAAGCGGGAGTCGTCGTTCTGCGCGGCCGTGCTTTCATGCGCCACCGCCTTGATCCGCCCATCCGCATCGCAGCCCAGCCGCACGCGCTGCGTCGTGGCCGAGCGGTGGTGGACGAGATAGGCCGTCTGCGCGCGCGGCAGCGTCACCTTGACCGGCCGGCCCAGCCGCTCCGCCGCGATCGCCGGCAGGATCGCGTCCGGCCCGACCGTGGTCTTGCCGCCGAAGCCGCCGCCGACGAACGGCGCGAGCAGCCGCACGCGCTCGGGCGCGATCCCCAGCACCTTGGCGACCGTCTGGCGGCCCGGCCCGACGATCTGGTTGCTCGTCCGGAGCGTCAGCTGCTCGCCTTCCCACCAGGCGACGGTCGCGTGCGGCTCCAGTGCATGAGGGAAGTGGACCGGCGTGGTATAGCTGCGGTCGATCACGACCGGGCAGGCGGCGAGCGCCTCCTCCAGATCGCCCTTGGCGATCGGCGGCAGGAAGCCGAGCTGATGGTCCGATTGCGGCGTCTCCGCCGTCTGGTCGAAGCGGCCGGGCGCGGCCTCGACCTCGACCCGCACGCGTCGCGCCGCCTCGCGCGCGACTTCGGCGCTGTCGGCCACCACCAGCGCGACCGGCTGGCCATAGTGGAAGATGCGGTCGGTGCCCTGGCTTGCCTGCGTCTGGCTGTTCGACTCGCCTGCCGGCATGCGCGGGTCGTCATGGATGACCGCGAGCACGCCCGCCATCGCCTCGGCCCCGCTTGCGTCGATCCCGGTCACCCGCCCGGCCCCGACCGGCGCGCCCACGATCGCGCCATAGGCCAGCCCCGGCGGGGCATGCTCGGCCGCGTATTTCGCCGCGCCCGTCACCTTGGCCGGCCCGTCCACCCGGTCAAGCGGCTTGCCCAGCACGCCCTGATCCGCCCGGTCCAGCGCGGCCGGGCGATAAGGCGCGTCCATCATCAGCTCGGGCATCTCGGGCTTCCTTTTGATTGCTTCCGTTCGCCCTGAGCCTGTCGAAGAGCGATTCTTCGTCGAAGCAAGTGCGGCGCTTCGACAAGCTCAGCACGAACGGTTGTTCTCTACGTGGTCAGCTCCCGGAGCGTCGCCAGGATCGTGCGGCGCGCGAGGATGATCTTGAAGTCGTTATCGCCATGCCCCTCGGCACCCTTGAGCAGCCGGTCCGCCGACGCCGCGAACAGGGCGGGGGAGGGCGCCTCGCCGATCAGGAGCGCCTCCGCTTCCGCCACACGCCACGGCTTGTGCGCCACCCCGCCGAGCGCCAGCGCCGCGTGCGCGATCCGTCCCGCCTCGACCCGCACCACGGCCGCAACCGATATCAAGGCGAAGGCGTAGGAGGCCCGGTCGCGAACCTTGCGGTACGTCTGCCGCGCCCCCGCAACCGGCGGCGGCAGTTCGACCGCGGTGATGAGCTCGCCGGGCTCCAGCACCGTTTCGATGTGCGGCGTGTCGCCCGGCAGTCGGTGGAACTCGGCGATCGGCACGCGCCGGGTCTCGCCCGCCGGCGTCAGCGTTACGACCACGGCGTCGAGCGCGCGCAGCGCCACCGCCATGTCGCTGGGGTGGGTTGCGATGCACTGCTCGCTCCAGCCGAGCACCGCCATGATGCGGTTGTACCCGCCAAGCGCGGAGCAACCTGCGCTTGGCTCGCGCTTGTTGCAGGCGGTCGCGGTGTCGTAGAAATAATAGCAGCGCGTACGCTGCAGCAGGTTGCCGCCCACCGTCGCCTTGTTGCGGAGCTGCCCCGACGCGCCGGCCAGCAGCGCGCGGCTGAGCGCCGGATGGCCCTCGACGACGCACCGATCGGCGGCGAGGTCGCTGTTCGGGACCAGCGCGCCGATGCTCAACCCGCCATCCTCGCGCACCTCGATCCGGTCGAGCGGCAGGCGGCTGATGTCGACCAGCCGGGCCGGCGTCTCGACCTCGATCTTCATCAGGTCGAGGAGGTTGGTCCCGCCCGCGATGAAGCGCCCGCCCGCCGCGCCGGCCGCGACCGCCGCGTCGACGCTCCCCGCACGCGCATAGTCGAACGGCCTCACGCGGCCAGGTCCTTGCGGGACTGGCGGTCCTCCCCGGGCAGCCCCGCCGTCTCCGCGATCGCATCGACGATGTTGGGATAGGCCGCGCACCGGCAGATGTTGCCGCTCATCCGCTCGGCGATCTCCGCATGGCTTAGCGCGGGCGCTGTCAGGTCGTCGCTCGCATGGCTGGGCCAGCCGCGCGCGACCTCGTCCAGCATGCCGACCGCCGAACAGATCTGCCCCGGCGTGCAATAGCCGCACTGATAGGCGTCATGCGTCACGAAGGCGGCCTGGAGGGGATGCGGCGCGTCCGCCGTGCCTAGCCCCTCGATCGTCGTGATCGCGTCGTCCTGATGCATGACGGCGAGCGTCAGGCAGCCGAGCACCCGGCGGCCGTTGACCAGGATCGTACAGGCCCCGCACTGGCCATGATCGCAGCCCTTCTTCGACCCGGTCAGCCCCAGATGCTCGCGCAGCAGGTCGAGGAGCGAGGTTCTGATGTCGGGCTCGGCCTGATAGACGCGGTTGTTGATCGTCCACTGCATCGGGCCAAAACCTCATGCCATCGCTTCTGCTCCTATCCGCGCTGGCGGCCGCCATCGCAAGCGGGCAGGGTGCGCCCGTGACGAAGCCGATCATCATTGCGCATCGCGGCGCGTCGGGCGAGCGGCCGGAGCACACGCTCGCCGCCTATGACCTCGCGATCGACCAAGGGGCGGACTTCATCGAGCCGGACCTGGTGCCGACCATGGACGACCAGCTCGTCGCGCGGCACGAGAACGAGATCGGCGAAACGACAGATGTGGCCGACCACCCGGAATTCGCCGACCGGCGCACGACCAAGACGATCGACGGGCGTGAGGTGACCGGCTGGTTCACCGAGGACTTCACGCTCGCCGAGCTGAAGACGCTGCGCGCCCGCGAGCGCCTGCCGCAGCTCCGCCCCGGCAATGCGGCCCATGACGGGCGGTTCGAGGTGCCGACGCTCGCCGAGATCATCGCGCTGGCCAAGCGCCGCTCGGCCGAGACGGGGCGCACGATCGGCATCTACCCGGAGACCAAGCACCCGACCTATTTCGCGCGTATCGGTCACCCAACAGACGCGAGGCTGGTGGCCGAGCTGAAGGCGGCAGGCTGGGACGCGGCGGACGCGCCCGTCTTCATCCAGTCTTTCGAGGTGGCGAACCTTCAGCGCCTGCGTGGGCTAACCAAGGTGCGGCTGATCCAGCTGATGGACGGCCACGGCGGCCCGGCCGACGGTGCTGTCAAGAGCTATGCAGAGATGGCGACCCCAGCGGGCCTGAGGCAGGTAGCGACCTATGCCTCAGGGATCGGTCCTAACAAGGCGATGCTCTGGGCGGGCGCGGGCCGGCCGAGCACGCTCGTCACGGATGCGCACGCGGCCGGGCTGAAGGTCCACCCCTGGACCTATCGCGCCGAGAACCTGTTCCTGCCCGCCCACTTCAAGCGCGGCGACGACCCGGCCGCCAAGGGCGACGCGGTGGGCGAGATCCGCTCCGCGCTCGCGCAGAAGGTGGATGGTTTCTTCACCGACTTCCCGGCACTTGGGCGCGATGCCCGCGATGGAGCCCCGTAATGCGTAACCTCCTCCCGATCCTGCCCCTTCTCGCCGCCACCGGCTGCGTCAGCACCGCCGCCAGCATCGTCAAGGCGCCGTTCCAGGTCGCCGGCAAGGCGGTGGACTGGACCACGACCAGCCAGTCGGAGGCCGACCGCAACTACGGCAAGAAGATGCGCAAGGCCGAGGAACGCGAAGGCCGCGAACGCCGCGCCTGGGCCAAACGCTGCGACGGCCACCCCGACCGCGAGGGCTGCGACGAATACACCGGCTTCAAGGCCAGCGACGTGCGCTGACCTCCGGCCTAGCCGTATCCGGAAACCACCACAGCACCGTCTCCGGAAACGGCGTCCAGCGCCCTACCCGAATCCCCGCCGTCCGGAGCGCCGCGCCGATCCAGCTGTTGCAGGTCGCCAGCGCCGAATAGTGCCCGCGCGCCTCGTAGAAGACGTCGTGCCTTGCATAACCCGGCCAGTGCCGGCCGCCTCGCCACGACGCCCGGACGAATGCGGCAAGGCGGCGATACTCCTCCGGCCGCAGCACGATGCGGCGTACGTCCGCACCTTCGCGAGGGCGCGGCACGTGCTCGACGTGGAGCAGCGTCGTATCGGAGCCGAGCGCCGCCCGGACCACCGCGCCGGGCCTGACGTCCGCCCAGCGCGGCGTGCGGAGGTAGAAGTCGCGGTCGCCCCAACCGAGCGCGATGTGGCGGTACGCGCCGTAGCGCGGCTCGCGCAGGTGCGTCGCCGGCGCGAGCCCCCGCCAGTCCACCCCCGCCGCGACCTTGGGAAGCACCAGCCCGGTGTGGACTCCATTGTCCTCGACCCAGATCGTCACGCCGCGTGCGGGCTGGCGCCAGCCGGGATTGGCGGGGATCAGGCCGCCGATCGCCCCCGTGGCGGCATAGGTCGCGATCAGGCCCAGCAGCCCGGCGAGCATCACGGCAACCAGCCTCGGGGCGCGGGAGTTTCGCATGGACAGGACCATGCTAGGACAAGCGCATGAGCGACGATACGCATGTGCTGGAGCGCCCGCCGGAAGGCGCGGCCGCCGACTGGACGATCCCCCAGGGCTGGGATCGCTACACCGCGCAGGAGCACGCCACCTGGGACACGCTCTACTCCCGCCAGCTGAAGCTGCTGCCCGGCCGCGCCTCCGACGCCTATCTGCGCGGGCTAGAGCAGCTCAAGCTGTCCGACGCCGGTATTCCGAATTTCGAGGAGTTGTCGGACCGGCTGGAGCGGCTGACCGGGTGGCGCGTCGTCGCGGTGCCGGGCCTCGTCCCGGACGCCGTATTCTTCGACCATATGGCGAACCGCCGCTTCGTCGCCGGCAACTTCATCCGGCAGCCGGACCAGCTGGACTACCTGCAGGAGCCTGACGTCTTCCACGACGTGTTCGGCCATGTGCCGATGCTCGCCGATCCGGTCTTCGCCGACTATGCCGCCGCGTACGGCCGGGGCGGCCTGCGCGCGCTGGAGCACGACGCGATCGGCTATCTGTCGCGGCTCTACTGGTACACGGTCGAGTTCGGCCTGATCCGCGAGGCCGGCGGCCTGCGCATCTACGGCTCGGGGATCGTGTCGAGCTATGGCGAGAGCATCTTCGCGCTCGACGACCCCAGCCCGAACCGGATCGTCTTCGACCTGGAGCGGGTGATGCGGACCGAGTACCGGATCGACGACTTTCAGCAGAACTATTTCGTGATCCCGAGCTTCGACGAGCTGCTGCGGCTGACGGTCGAGACCGACTTCGCCCCGCTCTACGCCCGGCTAAAGCAGCTGCCCGACATCCCCGTCGCCGAGATCCTGCCCGCGGACGAGGTGATCACCCGGGGCACGCAGGACTATGCGCGTGGGCGGTCGGCATGAGGGCGAGCGCCGTCGGCCTGGGACTGGTCGCCGCGGCGGCGGGGGCCCAGACCGTGCGGAACCCGGACACGGTCGCGCCGCCCGTCGGGCGCTACTCGCACTTGGCCGTGGTGCCGGCTGGCGCCGACCTTCTCTTTCTGGCGGGTCAGGTCGGCAATCGGCGCGACGGGAGCGTGCCGACCGACATCGACGACCAGTACGAGCAGGCCATGCGCAACGTCGCCGCGATCCTGGCGAGCGAGGGCGCGACTCCGGCCAACCTCGTCAAGGTCACGATCTACGCCACGGGCCCGCTCGACCGCGACCGGGCCGTGAAGGCGCGGCGCGCGGTGTTCGGCGACGCGGTCCCACCCTCCACGCTGGTCTATGTCGCCGGGCTCGCCCGGCCCGAATATCGGATTGAAGTGGACGCCGTGGCGGTTCGGCCGAAGCGCTAGGCGTCCTTCGCCCAGCCGTCGCGATCACCGTTCGACGCTTCGCCGGCCGCTGGTTCCGCGCCGCTTTCGAGCAGCAGGATGGTCCAGTCGACGCGCTCCAGCCGGCAACGCTCGACGCACCCCTGCGCCCGGTAGGCGGCCAGTACCGCATCCGCTTGCGTGGTGAGCAGCCCCGCCAGCAGCACGCGCCCGCCTGGGGCCGCGATGCGCGCGACCTCGTCCGCCATCGCGATCAGCGGTCCGGCCAGGATGTTGGCGATCACCAGGTTGTAAGGAGCGCCGGCGGCGATCGCCGGATCGCGCGCGCCGTCCGCCACGATCAGCTCGATCCCGTCCAGCCCGTTGGCGGCCATATTGTCCCGCGTGACCGCGACCGCGACCGGATCGATGTCGGTCGCCGTCACGCGCGCGCCGGGCCACAAAGCCTGGGCGGCGAAGGCGAGCAGGCCCGTGCCGGTGCCAAGGTCGATGACGCGCCCGAATCGGTCGCCCGCCAGCCCGTCGAGCATCGCCAGGCAGCCCGCGGTGGTGTGGTGGTGCCCCGTCCCGAACGCCTGGCCCGCCTCGATCCGGAACGCGACCGCACCGGCCGGCACGGCATCGATATGCGCGGCGGTGTGAACGAAGAACCGGCCCTCCCGGATCGGCTCCAGCCCCGCTTGCGACAGGGTGACCCAATCCTCCGGCGGCAGCGGCTCCGGTCTCGCGTCGGTCTCGCCAGCGACGAGCGCCCGCACGGCCGCGAGCGTCTGCGGGTGCGGCTCCCCCTCGAAATAGGCTTCGAGCCGCCAGCGGCCCTCCGCCTCGTCCTCCTCGGTCGTGACCAGCACTGCGCCGTCCACCTCGGCGGCCGCGATCGCCTCTGCCTCGGCCTTGGTGCAGGTGAGGGTCAGCTTCCAGCTATCGGACATAGCTTGCGCCGTTCACGTCCAACACGGCGCCCGTCATCGAAGGCGGTGCTTCCAGCGCCAGGAAGCGTACCACGTCGGCGACCTCCGTCGGGTCGGCGACACGGCCGAGCGGGATGTCGGCGAGCAGCTTGTCGCCGCCCCGGCTCGCCAGATAGTCCTCCGCCATTCCGGTCATGACAAAGCCCGGGCAGACCGCAAAAGCGAGGATGCCGTCGGAAGCGTATCCGCGCGCGATCGACTTGGTCATGCCGACCATGCCCGCCTTGGACGCGGCGTAGTGCCAGTGCTGCGGCGAATCGCCGCGATAGGCCGCGCGGCTCGCCACGTTGACCAGCCGCCCCCCGCGTCCGCCCTCGCGCCAGTGCAGGACGGCCAATCGCGACAGCTCCGCGGCGGCGGTCAGGTTGATGCGCATCGTGCGCTCCCACCCCGCGACCCAGTCCTCATGCGGCGCGTCGATCGGATTGGCCTCGAACACGCCGGCATTGTTGACCAGCACGTCGATGCGACCGCCCGCTTCCGCCAGCGCCCTGGTCCAGAGGTCTTCCGCGACCCCCGGCTGCGCGAAGTCGGCGGCGAGCCCATCCCGGGTCGATTGCGCCAGGATGGTCGCGCCGGCCGCCCGCAGCGCGTCGAGGCAAGCCGCGCCGATCCCGCGCGACGCCCCGGTCAGGAGGATTGTGGTCATACGGACCCTGTAGCTGCTCGGACGCTGGTCGGGGAGGGGCGACGGGCTCGGCTCACGAGCAAGCGAGGCGGCGAGCAGTATCCGTTGCGCACGGGAGCGACCGAGGCCGGCCAGCGCGCATCTGCAAGCCGCCCCCGCGGAGAACTGCCTGCCGGCGGCTACCCAGAACTTTAAGCAATACGGGCTAGCCTGCGGCGATGTCCCGACCCAGCCGCGCCGGTCCGTCCGCCATCCGCTGCCTCGCCATCGCAGGCGCATTCGGCGCGCTTGCCTGGGCCGGCATCACTCTCACGCGAGAGGAGGGCCGGATCGCGGCGCTTTGGCTGCCGAACGCGATGCTGTTCGCGTTCCTCGTGCAACCGCTGAAGGCCGACGCGCGACGCCTCGTCCCTGCTTGCTTCGTCGCGAACGTCGCGGCCGCCCTCGCGATCGGGGATCCGCCGATGCTGGCGATCGGACTGGCGCTGGCCAACACCGTCGAGGTGCTGATCGCTGTATATCTCTTGCGGCGCTTCGGCCTGACCTCTCCGGACGTCACGCGCCTTGGTGAGCTGGCCCGTCTGGTCGTGGCAGGCGGTCTGGTGGCGCCGCTAATCTCGGCGTCGCTCGCCACCGGAGTCATCGGCCTGAGCGCCGGCGTGCTCGATCCGGCCGTGTGGCGGACCTGGTTTGCCGCCGACGCGCTCGGAATGGTGATCGCGGCGCCCGTCCTGCTCGTTCTGATGCGCGCGAAGGATCGAGCTATCTGGAACGGTGCGACGCTCCCCGATGCGGTCGCGACCCTCCTGGGCGTGGCGCTGGTGTGCGCCGGCCTGTTCGCGCAGACCAGCTACCCGCTGCTGTTCCTCGCCATTCCGGCCGTCGTCCTCGCCGCGTTTCGCTTGGGGGCCGGAGGCGCTTCGGCATCGGTGGTGCTCGTCGCCATGATCAGCGCGGTGGCGATGGCGCTCGACCTGGGACCGATCACGCTGGTCAAGGGCGGTACGGACGCGAAGCTGCTCGTGCTGCAGCTCTTCCTCGGCGCGAGCTTCCTATCGGCTCTGCCGGTCGCCGCGGCGATTGCAGGGCAGCGCCGCGCCGCCGCGCGGCTCCATGACAGCGAAGCGTTGCGCGCGTCGATCACGGACAACATACGCGAAGTCGTGTTCCGTGCGGATCGCGCGGGCCGTTGGGTCTTCCTGAACCCCGAATGGGAGCGGATCACCGGCCGCCGCGTGGCCGAATGCCTCGGCCGTCCGGTGCAGGACCTGATCGCGGCGGAGGATCGCGTCGATTGCGACACCGCGTTCGCGGAGTTGATCGCGGGCGATTGCGACGAGCTGGAGATTCGGTTTCGCTTTGTGAGGGCCGATGGGCGGGTGCGGTGGGCCGAGGCGCTGGCCAGGCGTCATATCGATGCGAGCGGGTCGGTTCTGGGGTCGATCGGCAGCATCCGCGACGTGACCGAGCGGGTCGAGCAACATGCGGCGTTGGCGGCCAGCGAGCGCGAACTCCGGCTCCTCGCCGACCATTCGAACGACATGATCGTCAGAATCGGCCTGGACGGGATACGGCGGTACGTCTCTCCGGCAAGCCGCAAGCTGTTGGGCTATGAGCCGGCCGAGCTGCTGGGCGCCACGCCGATCGCGGCCATCCACCATGAGGATCGGGCCCGCGTCGAGCGGGTCTGCCGCGGTCTGCTCGACGGTTCGACGGACCCGATCTGCACCTATCGCCAGCGCCGCAGAGACGGCGGCTATGCCTGGCTTGAGGCCGCATACCAGCTGGTGCGCGACGAGACGGGGCGTCCGGTCGAGTTCATCGCCACCGTTCGCGACGTCTCCCAGCGGCACGAGGCGGAGCGTCGCGCCGCGGAGGCGGCGGAGCGGCTGGAAGAAAGCCACCGCCTGCTGACGCTCGCGGGCGAGATCGCCCATGTCGGCTATTGGCGGATCGACCTGGCCACCGGCCATGCCAGTCTGTCGTCGGAAACCGCGCGGATCCTGGAGCTTCCCTCGGGCGACCAGCCGATGCCGGAAGACGTAGCGAAGGGGTATGTTCCCGAGGACCAGCCGATTGTGCGGGAGGCGCTGGCGCGCGCCGCCGAGGGTCACAGCTTTTCGTACAAGGCTCGCGTCGCTTTGGCCAGAGGAGATATACGGGTGGTGCGGGCCGAAGGGCGCCCTGAGCGGGCGCCGGACGGCGCCGTTGTGGGCATCTTCGGCATCATCCAAGACGAAAGCGAACAGGCTGCCGCACAGGCGACCCTGGCGGAAAGCGAGGCCCGGTTCCGCCTGCTCGCGGAGAATGCGTCCGACGTGGTTTTGCGAACCGACGTCGCCGGTTGCGTGAGCTACATATCGCCATCGTGTTTCGAGCTTTCAGGCTACACGCCCGAGGAGCTGGCCGGGCGCTCGGCGGCCGAGTTCATCCATGCCGACGACCAGGCGCTGGTCCACGCCGCGCATGTCGCGATCGTGACCGGGGCGGAGCCGGCGGCGACCGTCGAGTACAGGCTGCGGCACAAGGACGGCGACTGGCGGTGGCTGGAATCGCACATGAAGGGTTGGGGCGGTCCCGAGGCGCTCGCCGGAGGAGTCATTTCCGCGATCCGGGGCATCGGCCGTCGCAAGGCGATGGAAGCGCAGCTCGTCTCGGCCCGCGATGCGGCGGAGGCGGCTGCACGCGCAAAGGCCAGCTTCCTCGCCAACATGAGCCATGAGATCCGAACGCCCATGAACGGGGTGATCGGCTTCACCGATCTCCTGCTGCGGAGCGATCTCGACGCGGATCAGCGTCGCTATGCTAAGCTCGTGGAGACGTCGGGCCGCGCCATGATGTCGCTGCTCGATGACATTCTGGACTTCTCCAAGATTGAGGAAGGCAAGGTCGACGTCGTGCAGGAACGGTTCGACCTGGCCGCGACGCTACGTTTCTGCGCCGGGCTGGTCGGCGCCGACGCGGCGCGCAAGGGTGTCGTGCTCGACCTCGCGATCCCGGCCGATTTGCCGTGGGTGACGGGTGATCCGAACCGGGTTCAGCAGATCGTGCTGAACCTTCTGTCGAACGCGGTGAAGTTCACTGATCGGGGGTACGCCAGGCTGCAGATCGAGCACGTCGCCGAGAGCGGGCTTGCCTCGATCATCGTCGAGGATAGCGGCTGCGGGGTCCCGCACGATCGTCGCACGTCCGTATTTGAGCCGTTCGTCCAGGCCGATGCCTCCATCAGTCGACGCTATGGCGGGACGGGCTTGGGATTGGCGATCAGCCGGCGACTGGCGCGCCTGATGGGCGGCGACCTTTGGCTGGACGAGAGCTTCACGCCCGGCGCTCGCATGGTTCTCACGCTGCCGCTTCCGGCGGCGCCGGACGAGCGCAAGCGCTCGATCGCAGCGGCGGATGCGGCGGCCGCACCCCCGCGTCGCCTGCGCATCCTTCTCGCGGAGGACGTGGAGATCAACCAGGCGCTGGTCGAGGCCATGCTCTCGGGCGAGGGGCACGAATTGCTGATCGCCGACGACGGCGCACGCGCGATCCAGGCGTTCGCCTCGGATGAGCGCATCGACCTGATCCTGATGGACGTCCAGATGCCCGGCATGGACGGGATCGAGGCGACACGCCGGATTCGCGTGTCGGGGCCGCGGGGCGGAGCCATTCCGATCCTGGCGCTGACCGCCAACGCCTTTGCGGCCGATCTCGCCGCCTGCCGCGCGGCGGGCATGAACGAGGTGGTCACCAAGCCGATCGCACGCGAGGCGTTGCTCGGCGCCATCGCGCGCGCGCTTGGGGCCGAGCAGGGCGCGACCAGCGAGGTGGATCCGGCGGTCGAGGCGTTGCGCGGCAGATACCTAGCCTTCCGGAGCCAGGCGCTGGCGGAACTGGAAGCGCTGACGACCAAGGACCAGCCGGGCGAGGACCTTCGTCGGGAACTGGCGAGCCTGTGCCACAAGCTCGCCGGCACCGCGCCCATGTTCGGTGACACCTCGCTGGGCGAGCTGGCCCGAGAGGTCGAGGACGAGGCGCGCGCCGCCTGCTCCGACGGGCGGACGGCCGAGCACGTCCGAACGCTCGCCGCGGCGATGCGACGCGCGGCATGAGCGGCGATGCTTAAGCTCCGTTAACCTTTGCCGGTTAGGTCCGGTCCATCATTCAAGGACGACCCCGTGGCCAAGATCCTGATCGCCGACGATGACGAAATCTTGTCGGCGCTCGTCCGATATAAACTGGAAGCGGCCGGCCATGAGGTGCGCCTGGTCGCCGACGGCGAGGCCGCGCTGATGGATGTGGTCGAGGTGGAGCCCGATCTCATCATCCTCGATTCGATGATGCCGGGGTTGACCGGTCCGGAGGTCCTCTCGCAGCTCAAGCTCAATCCGTGGTTCCGGCATGTTCCCGTGATCATGCTGACGGCGCGCCGCGGAGAGCAGGACGTGGTCGAAGCGTTGCGTGGCGGCGCCGCGGACTATCTCACCAAGCCATTCATCCCCGAAGAGCTGGTCGTTCGGGTTTCCTCGGCCCTGGCGCGAAGGGCAGGCGATGCCGCTCGTCGCGGCGCTTAGCGCAGCCCTGCTCGTCCCGGCCCAAGAGGCCGCCCGGCCCTGCCCGGACCTCTATCGGTGCGCGGCGGAGGCGGCCCGCGCCGGTGACCTGGCGCGCGCCCGCGCCCTGGTGGACGAACGGCTCGCCGAGCGGTCAGACGATGCCGACGCGCTCCTGCTAGCGGGCAATCTCGCGCTGCGCGAAGGCCGCCTGGAGGATGCGGAACGCGCGCTCGACCGCGCCGCCGCGATCGCGCCCGCTTATCCCGACGTGTTCGCCGCGCGCGCGCGCCTGCGCCTGCGACGCGGCGACGCCCCGGGGGCCCGGCGCGAGCTGGCCCGGGCGAGGTCGCTCGGCAGCGCCGAGGTGGACGAGATCGCGCGACGCATCGACCGGCTGGGCGCGGCACGGCGCTGGACCATCGCCGTCCAGCACGCGGTCAGCGATGTGTCTGGCGGCCAGACATGGCACGACACGTTGCTGACGGTCGCCCGGACCGGCGCGCGTGTGGTCACGACCGTCGAGCTGGAGCGATCGCAGCGGTTCGGTCTCCATGACGAACGGTTGCAGTTTCGGGCCGACGTCCCCCTCCGGGGCGGCTCGGCCTATGCCGGCGTGGTCGCCACGATCGACCCCGAGTTCCGGGAGAGCTGGGGTCTGCGGGCAGGCGGCGAGCTGCAGGCGACGGACAGGTTGGACCTGACGATCGACGGGCGTTTCTCGCGCTTCGGGCGGATCGACACGGAATCCGTCGGTCTGGGAGCGCGCGTGTGGACCGCGAGCCACCGTGCCTTCGCGCACCTGTCGCTGTTGAACTTCTGGGACGAGTTCGGACGCTATCGCGCCGGCGTCGCGTTGCGGGGCGCCGCCGACCTGTCCGCCGCCGTCCAGCTTCTCGGCGGCTATGCGCGTTACCCCGAGACGCTGGCTGCGGTGACGCAGCGGACCGACGCAGCGCATGTCGGCGTGGTCTGGCGGATGAGCGACCACCACGTGATGCGGCTGACGGCGGAGCACGAGGAGCGGCGGAACGCCTTCAGGCGCGACACCCTGTCGCTCGGCTTCAGCGTGCAGCTTTGACGGGCGTGCCGCACCTTGGCGTGACCCTGCTCGCCGTGCTGAGCCTAGCCGCTTCGACGCTCGCCTTTGCTCTGCTGGGTCTGATCGCGCGACGGGTGCTGCAGGAGCGCAAGGCATTGTCCGAAGCGTCCCGCGCGAAGGCTTTCAGAGCCGACCTGCTCGCCAATCTGCAGGATGCCGACTCCCCGGTGCTGAAGCCTTGGCGGGGTGATCCGGTCGCGCTCGACGTGATCATTCACCTGCTCCAGCTGGTGCGTGGAAACGAGCGCGTGAGCATGCTTGCGATCGGAGAGCGGTTGGAGCTGCTGAGCGCCGCCTTAGCCAGGCTTGCATCGAAACGTCCGGTGCACCGCATTGCGGCCATCCGGCGGCTCGGCAATTTCCCGGTCGCCTCTGTCCAGTCTGCGCTCAATGACCGGCTCGCGAGCGACTCCTGCATGGAGGTTCGTCTCGAGGCCGGACTGGCCCTCGCCCGCCTCCTCGCTCTGCCGGAACCGGGCGAGGTGGTCGCGGCGCTGGACGACGGATCGTTTGCCAGTCCGGCGCATCGTCTGGTGCTGCGTGCAACGGCGCGAGAACATGCGGATGCCTTCCCCCTGCTCTGGGCCGCCCAACGAGACGCGCCAGCGCGCTTCGCGATCGTCGATGCCCTGGGGGAACTGGTGACGGACGCTGGCCTGACCGCGCTCCTTGATGCGGTCGTCGCTCCAGAGCCGCAGCTCCGCTGTGAGGCGCTGCGGGCGCTGCGCAGGCTGGGCCATCCGGGCGCCGCCACGGCCGTCCTGGCGAGCCTCGACGACCCGGAGTGGATCGTGCGCGTTCAGGCCGCATCCGCGGCCGGCGCCTTGCGGATCGCGGCGGCGCGGCCCCGCCTGGAAGCTTTGTCGCAGGACGCCCATTGGTGGGTGCGGCATCGCGCAGGCGAAGCGCTCGCGCGATTGCCGAAAGCTTTGGCCGCATGACCGCCGAGCCTTCGGAAGCCCTGGGCCACGTTGACGCTGATCTCGGGCGCGTTCGGCGTGTTCCGCCGATCGGCCTTGGTCGCGGTGGGCGGCTATCGCCACGACACCGTCGGAGAAGATCTGGAGGTGGTGTTGCGGCTGCATCGACGCGCGCGTGAGGAGGGGAGGCGGTACCGGGTGGCGTTCGTGCCGGAGATCGTCTGCTGGACGGAAGCGCCCGCGACGCTGAGCGGCCTCAGGGGTCAGCGCGCGCGGTGGGAACAGGGCGCATTGGAGACCATCGTTCGTCACCGCAGAATGATCGGCAATCCCCGCTACGGCCGGATCGGCTTGGTCGCCATGCCGCTCATGATCCTAGAGGACGTGATCTGCCCGCCTCTCGAAGTCGCCGGGTACCTGCTCGTCCCGCTCCTGTTCTGCCTCGGCGCGCTCTCGCCCGAGATCGCCATCGCGTTCTTCGCGGTGAGCGTGATCTTCGGCGCATTCCTCAGCTTCGGGGCCTTGGTCCACGAGGAACTGCAGGTCCGGCGCACCCCGACGGCCCGCGGGCTCGCCCAGCTGACCCTGGCGGCGCTGCTCGAGAATTTCGGCTACCGTCAGGTCAACACGGCGTTTCGCTTGCTCGGCATGTGGCGGTTCTTGCGACGGCGAACGGGCTGGCTGTCCGTACCGCGACAGGGCTTCCAAGCCGCGTAGCTTGGAGGCCGGATACCCGCAGCAGCGACCAGCGCGGAAGCGCGTTCTTCGCCGCGCTGGTCATCAGGAGTCGGAATGGCGGGCCACCGAGGATGAAGATGGGAACACATACGTTCTAACTGTGAAAACAGGGACTTAGATCCCGTCATCAAAGAACCTGGCGCAGTCTTCGATGCTGACCCCCGAGAAGAAAGTCTCGGGGGTCGCCGCTGATGCGGGCTGCTGCTGTGGTGCCGACAAGACATGCTGCAAGGATGGCGCGGATTGCTGCGACAAGATGAAGGCGAAGCCGAGCGATCCCAAGCCCGCGCCGATGCCCGGCATGAACCACTGATCCGGGGCGGGGGCGGGCAACCGTCCCCGTTTCTTGAAGGCGGCGGGTTAACTGCCGTGGTGAGCATAGACGCGCTGGCCGCTCGGGCCGAACGCGATCACGTCATAGGCTTGGGGCTTCATGCCTGCGACCTCCATGCCGGGGGAACCCATTGGCATCCCGGCGACCGCCAATCCGCGCGCCCCTTTTGGATGCTGCGCAAGGGCACGCTTCATGTCCGCAATGGGAACGTGTCCCTCAAAGGCCATGCCGTCGATGATAGCGGTGTGGCAGGAAGCGAGCGCAGCCGGCACGCCAACGCGGCGCTGCAAGGCGGCGCGATTGGCGTCGTCGACGATCTGAACCTTGCGGCCGAACTGCTGGCGCACCTGGGCCGCCCATTTCTCGCAACAGCCGCAACCCGGATCGCGGTGCATGGCGATGTCGGCCGCGGCCGATGCGACCGCTGGGATGGTCATTAGCAAGGCGGCGACGACGCCACGAACACCAGTCTTCATCGGGTCAGCTCCTAAATGGGAATGCCCGCCCTGCCGGAGGGGGTAGGGGGACCGACAGGGCGGGGGGCGCGCTCCCTTACTGCGGGCGCTTGCCGTGCTTGCGGAGCCACGCCTGTAGCTCGGCAATATCCTTTTCCTGCTTTGTGATCGTCATCTGCGCCATGCGCTTCGTCTCGGCGTCGCGCGCGTCGCGCACCGCAACGCGCGACATGGCGATGGCGCCGCGGTGATGCTCGATCATCTTGCGCGTCCACATTTCGGCCGCGTCGCCCTGCTTGGCCGCCATCATCTTCTGATGCATGTCCATCTCGGCCTGGCCGTAGGGATTGCCGGCCATCATGCCCGCCATGTCGTCGTGGTTCATGCCGGCCATCTGACCGTGGTTCATGCCCTGCATTCCGCCGCTCTGCTGCGCGAGGGCGGGCGTGGCGAGCAGCGCCAAAGCTGCGAATGTCGGTGCGAAGCGCATTATTGATCTCCTTGGGTTCTAAGACTTCTACGCGTGCGAGGCGGCTATCCCTCACCCGGGCTGCTAGAACGCGCGAGAGATTGGCAGGAAACGGGACTTTATTTCCGAGGGCTACGCTCCTGAGCCGCGTATATTAAGCCTCGATCACGGTGTTGCGACGCCGCCTTTTGGGCCATCGCATGTAGAGTAGCACTGCACCTCCTAGCCAAAGCGCAAGCCCGCCGATCGCGAAGGCGAGCAGCCAGGGCGTGTTGAAGTTCTCGTGGTTCGTCCAATCCATGATGTGAAGGCCCCAAAAGAAGTCGTAGAGCCGCCACGTGCCGGTTCGGACGGCCGCGATCCGCCCGGTGTCGGCCGCGACGAAGACGCGGGTGGAATCAGGGTCCGTGAACGCAACGCGCCACGCGGGGAGCGCCCCACGATATTCGGGGCTGGCGCGGTCGATCCGCTCTATCGTTACGGCTGGGCGGGCGCTGCCGCGCCAAGCGGCACGTGCGACCGCTTCGGCCTGCTGCGCCGTCGGCACTGGTAGCGCCCGCGCTGTCGAGGCGTCGAACAGGCGCGTCCCCTTGGCGGTCACGACTTCGGCGACGGGCCGGCCAAGCCACATGCGATAGGTGATCGCCTCGACCGGCGCGTCCGTCGCCCTGATGATCGCCGATGGCGGTGCGAGCGCGACGCCGCGGGGAATCGCCGTCACGGCCTTGCGGTCGACGAGGTGATCGCCATGCACCCGGTCGATCGGCA